>ERZ1023440.9-NODE-9-length-135249-cov-180.683092_pt1 | contig 135249 bp, 150 predicted proteins | sample MGYA00380520_ERZ1023440 | MGnify/ENA primary metagenome ERZ1023440 (study PRJEB33173, sample SAMEA4830335) | metagenome | study: EMG produced TPA metagenomics assembly of the PRJEB25223 data set...
ACCTCCCTTACAAGGAGGGGGTCACTGGTTCGAGACCGGTATCGCCCACCACTTTTCTAAAGTGTCCTTTCCGCTCAAACTTTCCCTTTATATTTAAACGCTTTCTAGTGGGCGATTAGCTCAGTTGGGAGAGCACCTCCCTTACAAGGAGGGGGTCACTGGTTCGAGACCGGTATCGCCCACCACTTTATTTTCAAATTATCCAAATAATTTTCTTTTCCCGTTCAATCTATTACGTTTACGTGATAAAGTGCGCTGGCATTGTCATATCTAATTTTAAACTGTTTATATATCATAGGGAAAATTTATGATCGCTTATATTTTCTTAGCTTTATTCACGATTGCGGCAGTGATTTTTATCGTAAACTCCCATTATCGTTGGACTTATTTCTTTGCTATTACGCTTTTTACTTTTTTATTTGGCGGCATGCTTATGGTTTCCGGCCAATGGCAACGTGCTTTAAATTTTTCATCTGTGCTTTTTGTGGTACTGATGTTATTTCACCGTTTAAAAATTCATTATTACAAACAGCCTTTGTTAATTTCAGATTTCTTTCTTGTGGTAGATTGGCGAAATTGGGAAACTTTAATTCATTATAAAGGTGCGTTGTTTGGCGTTATTGGGCTACTTGCGTTATTAGGTTATGCTATTTTTGGTTTTAATGATGCCGAGTCTTTAGGGGTATTGGGTAGCAGTATTGGAGCGTTATTGTTTATCATTAGCTTTAGCTTGATGTGGCATTATTCTAAAAATCCAAGTGCGGTGCAAGTTTGGTTAGATTCTTTGCCCGATGATGGTCGTGATGTGTTTTTAAATTTACCAATGTCTTGCCGCGGTATTTTTTTCAAAGTGCCAAATTTTGATGGCAATAGCCAAAATTTTATTGAAAAAATGACCGCACTTTCACCTGATACAAACAACCTATCTGAAACAAAACCCGATATTGTAGTGACATTAATGGAATCCACGCTGAACCCTCATCAATTTGCTTTTAGTCAGCAATCTATTCCACCACTTTCCATGTTTGAACCCCAAAATGATACAGTATTTGCTTCGCCGTTGCGTGTACATACTTTTGCTGGCGCGACGTGGAAATCAGAATTTGCTTTTTTAGCTGGTGTACCTTCAACCGATTTTGGTGCGTTAGCAAGTGGCGTTTTTTATTCTGTTGTACCGCACTTGCAATCAGGTTTAGTGAAAAATCTAAAAGCTCAAGGATATTTTTGTGTTGCCTTGTCGCCTTTTACAAAAGGTAATTACAATGCGAAATCTGCTTATGATCATTTCGGGTTTGATTTGATGTTACAGCCGCAAGATCTTGGTTATCCTGCGCCTATCAGTAAAAATCTTTGGGATATTAGTAGTGAAGAAATGATGAAGTACACCCGAATGATTTTGGAAAAACAGCATCCAGCGTTAGAAAATGTAGATCAGCCAATGTTTGTTTATGTATTGACTATGCGTGAACATGGTCCATATGAATTGGGCATGGAAAATACATTTAATCTTCAAATGCCTAATTTAGGGGCTAAAAGTATTTCTGCATTGAATGACTATACTCAACGTATTGTCGCATTGAATGATGCGATTGAAGGAATGAATAACTATTTACACGAACGTAAAAAACCTTTTGTGCTAGGCTATTTTGGCGATCATCAAGTAGCATTTGATAATGCTATCCCTCCGAAGAAAGGGGATTATGCACAACCCGATTATGTGACGCAATTTGTTGTAAGAAGTAATTGTAGTCGTCAATTTAAGCAAGAACAAAAGTTTTTAGATCTTGCTTTTGCTGGAGGTGTTTTGATGAATGTAGCTGGATTATCAGCAGAAGATGAATTTATGAAAGCGAATATGGCAATGTGTAAACTAAGTCACGGAAAATTGGAAGATTCTTCTGATATTCAGCTACTCAATGATTATCGCCATTATTTATATCAAACATTGGCGATTGCCAGATAATTTTCTTATAGATCGAGCATTATTGCTCGATCTGCTCGCCAATTTCATCTAAGGTTGAAGCTAATTGCGCACCAACTAGCACCACAAGCCAACTTATTTGAATCCACAATAACATAATTGGTAAAGTTGCCATTGCACCGTAAATTAATTGATAAGAGGGAAAAGTGACGATATACCAAGTAAATGCTTGTTTACCAAGAGTGAAAAAAATCGCGGCAAGAAATGCACCGTAAGCTGAATGCTTAATTTTCACTTTTTTATTCGGTACAACCGTATAAATAAGCGTAAAAATAAACCAAGTAAATAAAAAAGGCACAAAACTGAGCAATTTTAAGCCTAATGATAAATGTTCCGATTGCTCAAACATTATTTTAATATACGAACTAATCCCAATGCTCACGCCAATAATAAGTGGGCCAAGTGTCAAAATCATCCAATAAATCGCAAAAGAAGAAAGCGGAGAGCGAGATTGACTATTGTGCCAAATACTATTTAGTGTTCGGTCGATGTTATTAATTAGCATCAAGGCAACGGCAATTAAACTCACAATTCCCACCGCACTCATTTTCTTTGAGTTTGATACAAATTGATCGATATATTCGCCCACCATATCACTCGCTGATGGTGCAAAATTAGTAAAAATCATTTCTTTTAATTCTCCCGTCACTTCATTGAATACAGGAAAAGCAGAGAAAATAGAAAAAATAACCATAACTAAAGGAACCATTGCTAACATTGTGCTATAAGTCAATGCGCCAGCGACTTGATTAAGTTTATTTTCTGAAAAACGTTTCCAAAATAATAATCCAAAATTTTTTAATGAAATCATAGAAATCCCCCACAACAATGTTTAAATTTTTTACCCGAACCACATACACAAGGTTGTTTCATTGTAGGCAAGGATACTGTCGGATCAACAAAATACCAACGATCTTCAATTTTCACAAAAATTGACCGTTCTTGATGGGCTTGCTCACATTCTTCGCCTTGAAAAATCGCCTTAAATTCTACCGCACTTTGAGTTTTTGTAAGGCTTTCCGTTTTTAGAATTTCTAATCCTAGCCACGTAGTGTTGTCCGCCCATTCTTGCAATAACCTAGGCTTTAATAAAGTTTGTTGGCTTGGCACAGTTGTTACAACAATATAGGGAATATTTTTTAACACATAAGCCGTATAACGTGAACGCATAAGTTGTTCTGCCGTTTCGGGAAATGCTTGTCTCAAATGAAATTTGCCACAACAATCTGCGTAATAATGACCAGATTGACATGGACAGTCCTCTGAAAGTGCGGTTGAAATTTCTGACATATTTATCCCTGTTGTTTGAATTTCGATATTTGCGATCGAATTGAGCGTTTAAAGGCTTCAGCTAATACTTCAATCTCTAATGCTGCATCTAATTCAGCTTCATTTTTTGGTGCAGATAACAAGCGATTTAAATGGCGAATTGTTACTTGCGGATAAGGACGGGCGAGTAATTTTAGTTCATCCTTTTGCTTAATTGTTCCTGTTTCAATAATACGAACATACCATCCACTAAGCCCAGTTTGATAAATAATATCGCGCGTCTCTTCGTTTTCCGTGTTTTTTGATAAACGCTCACAAGGTTTACGTGGTTGAGATACTTCTAAAATGGTTGAGCCGATTTGATAACGATCGCCAATACATACATTGTCTTCATTCAAGCCTGACACGACAAAATTTTCTCCGTAAGTGGCTGTTTCCATGTAAGAAAAATCTTTATTTAATAAAGTATTTAATTCATTAAAAGAATCTGCCGACATAAAAAAGAGAGCTTTATCTACACCACCATGATGTTTTTTTAAACCAACATCGTTTCCTTCCGCACCAAGAGAATGAATTTTTACCGATGTCACAACTTTTTTACGAATCGCGCTTTCATACTGGCTTCCATCGGAAAAGGTTAGGGTTTCAACTTGCCCCACTTTTATGACTAAAATTTTTGCATTCATTTTATTTTTCGCTTGTTCTAGAAAAAATTTACGTGGAATTATAACCGAAAACGTTTAACTTTTTGACCGCACTTCTTTTTTTACTTATTATTCGTTATCAGAAAAACAAAAAAGAAATAATGAAAATGTTTGAAAGAGAAAACAAAATTTTCTAAAAATATTTTATTTCTTTAAAATAAGATTTTTCCTAAGGGCGAAATCATCACGTTCAATGATAATAAGGAGATTTATTATGTCAGACGTATTTCACTTAAACCTCACTAAAGCGCAACTTAAAGGTGCAACACTCGCTATTGTTCCTGGCGATCCTGCGCGTAGTGAGCGTATTGCGAAACAACTTGATAATCCAGAGTTTCTTGCAAGCACGCGTGAATTTACATCGTGGTTAGGTTATATCAATGGTCAGCCTATTGTTGTATGTTCTACGGGTATTGGTGGCCCTTCAACATCAATTTGTGTGGAAGAACTTGCTCAACTTGGTGTTCGCACTTTCTTACGTATTGGCACAACGGGTGCAATTCAACCGCACATTAATGTAGGCGATGTTCTTATCACAACTGCTGCTGTTCGCTTAGATGGAGCAAGCCGTCATTTTGTACCATTAGAATATCCAGCTGTGGCAAACTTTGAATGTACAACCGCACTTTATAATGCAGCGAAAGCAAAAGGTATTGAGCCTTATGTAGGTGTAACCGTATCATCTGATACATTCTATCCAGGTCAAGAACGTTACGATACTTATAGTGGTAAAGTATATCGTGATTACCAAGGTTTGCTTAAACAATGGCAAGATTTGAATGTAATGAATTACGAAATGGAATCTTCAACATTGTTTACTATGTGTAGCGCATTAGGTTTGCGTGCAGGAATGGTTGCAGGCGTGATTGTAAACCGCACTCAACAAGAAATTCCAAATGAAGCAACGATAAAACAAACAGAAGAAAAAGCGGTGTCTGTTGTGATCGCAGCTGCACAAGCGTTGTTAAGTTAAATTAATATTTATTTGAAACAATAAAACTTTATTTTATTCTGCACCTTAATTAATTAGATTTATGTTCTAACGAAGTAAGGTGCAGATTTTTTATTAATAAACTGCGATCTTCTGATCAATTTAATCAAAGTAGTCTATTTACTTGTTGGCATTGAAACCTAAACTTGATATAAGTTCTAAATAAACTACTTCTAAAGGCTAAATAACCTAAAATATTTACGACTAAAATTAGATTTCTGTTAAATCTACATTTTTAGTCTCTTTTGAGGCTAATAATGCCAAGAAAGTCATTAATGCATTGATTGCTAAATAAATTCCTACGCCCATTACACCGAATGACGCATTAATTTTTAAAGAAATCATTGCTGCAATTGTTGCACCAATAATTGATGCTAAATTATACGCAAGAGAGGCACCTGAATAACGGACTTCTGTTGGGAATAATTCTGGTAATAGCGCAGCCATTGGACCAAATGTCATTCCCATAATCGCCATACCAATCACTAAAAATGCAAATACGCTAACTGGAGTGCCATTTTCTAAGAATAACGGCATTGCTAAACCAAGCACGCCGATAGCAATAGTCACCCAAATCAACCATTTACGACGACCAATTTTATCGGCATAAAAACCGGAAATACTGATAAAAATACCAAATACAATGGCACTAATTAATAAAAAGCCAGTAAATGTATTTGCTGGGATACCTAAGCCAAGCGCATAACCTGCTTCAGAAAGCTTTGGCGCGGTTCGAGAATATGCCTGTGCAAAAGCCGTCATAATGTAAAACAAAGAATAAGTTGCCACCATAATAAATGTACCAATGATCATTGGTTTTAAGTGTTTGGTAAACACAACTCTCACTGGTGCATTCAATTTTTTGCCTTTTTGCTCTGCTTCCACAAATACGTGGCTTTCGTGCAAAGTTAAGCGAACATATAAACCAACTGCAACTAATAAAATGGAAGATACAAATGGAATACGCCACGCCCATTCAACAAGTGCATTATGACCAAGCAAATAGCTAACTAAGAAGAACGTTCCATTAGCGACAAATAAACCAATTGGTGCGCCTAATTGAGGAAAAGTACCGTACCAAGCTCGTTTTCCTTCTGGTGCATTTTCTGTTGCGACTAACGCTGCACCGCCCCATTCGCCGCCGAGTCCAATTCCTTGACCAACACGGCATACGCAAAGCAAAATCGGCGCCCAGATACCGATTTGAGCATAATTAGGAAGTAAACCAATTACTACCGTTGAACCACCCATTAAAACAAGAGAGGCAACCAAGGTTTTTTTACGACCAATTTTATCGCCAAAGTGTCCGAATAATGCCGAACCAATAGGACGTGCAAAAAATGCTAAAGCAAGCGTAGAAAGAGAAAGTAAATCATTAGAAAGCGGATCATCGCTATGAAAGAATTGCGTATTGAAAACTAATACAGCGGCAGCCGCATAGATATAATAATCAAAAAATTCGATTGCTGTACCGACCATCGAGGCTAACGCCACTTTCATCGGATTATTACGAAGTTGTGTAGACATTGTGTTTCCTTAGAAGTTTATTATAAAGAGAAAGGATTGAATCCTAGCATTTTAACTAAGGTCTAACAATTTTTAATATGCAATTTTCTATTTTTTTAGAGAAATATTTTGAATTTTCTAAATGTGAGTTATGTCCAGCGCAGGGAATTGTCACTAAATCAATTTGATTTTCTTTGGCTAATACTCGGAACTTATGATCTCTTTCGCCACAAAAATAAAAAAATGGCAAAGAACTTAACCGCACTTTTTCACTAAAATCAGGTTGTTTGGATAGACTTGTCGCCATCAGCATCTTGCCAATATTTTCCCCACAATTTGATTTTCGTTTTTCAACCAACTGTAATCTTTCTTCTGTAGTCAAATGAGAAAACACAGGTTGTTGATACCAATCATTCAACACTTTTTCTGGTGGTTCTTGCAGAAAACGTTGTGCCCAAGCAAAATCCTGCTGAAAACGAGCCTGTTTTTCTTCGTCAGTTTTTAAACCTAGATTCGCCCCTTCTAAAATAACGCCTTGCAAATTAAATCTTTCCACCTGAGCTTGCAGCGCATAATACAGAGCAATCCTTCCACCTAGAGAATACCCAACAAGAAAATAGGGTTCATTTTTCACCGCACTTTTAATTTGCTTAGCCAAATACTCAGCCGTTTCTTCAAAATTTGTGACTTCAATGTCTTTGGCTTGCCCGTGAAAAGGCAAATCTAGCGCAATACAATTAAAGTGCGGTAGATTTTCAATGACTTTTTGCCAGTCATTTTTTGTACCAAGAAGTCCGTGAAGAAAAATGATGTTTATCATTGAAGGGATTATTGATAGAAATAATAAAATATGGCGGACTAAAGCCCGCCTACAGAATACTTAAGCACCAATCACGGCGTGACTAATTTGCTCGATTAAGCGTTTATACAAACTGCTACCATCACTCGGATTCGTTTTAATTTCAATTAACGTTGCCTTGCGGCGACTATAAGCCTGTTTAACAACGGAATTGAGATCCGCCCAAGTATAAGGATGAGCGTATTTAAGATCGAACATTGCCGCAATTTGAGAAAAATCGCCATTATGCGGTAATCGATAGAACTGATCTTTGACTTGTTCATCCACAGGTAACATATCAAAAATCGCGCCACCATTATTATTGATCACAAAGATTACCGTTGGTTGCGTAACGTTTTTGAATAATGCGAAAGAATTCAAATCATATAAAGTGGACGTATCGCCAATCACCGCAACAACAGGTTTATTTGAACCAATACCTATTCCAGCAGCAGTAGCCAACAAACCATCAATTCCACTCGCACCACGATTGGTATAAACGGGATAACTTTCTGGTAATTGTGTTAGCGCATCAACCAGACGAACAAGTAAACTATTACCTAAAAATAAGACACCGTTATAAGGTAAAAGGGTTGGTAAACGTAATGCGAGTGAGGCTTCCGTTAAATTTCCGCCTACTTGCTGTTCAATAAAGGTCGCACAGAACTTAGATAAAGCTAAAGGTTCAAGCAACCAAGGCTTTTGGCGTAAAGGTGGATGCGCACGCAACCAATGATGCGCTTTAGCATTGAATCTTGTCAATGAATGATGGTAAGGATCTAATGCTTTACCGCTTTGTTCAACTAGCCAAAATTCCCCTTTAAACGCCTGCAAGAATTGATTAATGCGTTTACTAATAAAACGCGCGCTAAATTGAATCACAATATCAGCTTGTAGAAGTTTTTCACGAACAGTTTGGTTTGCTAGCCAAATATCTTCATAAGGCGTCGTTGGAACAACACCAGATTGAATATCCGTCAGTAACACCCAGCCCATAGCACTTGCCCAAGCATTAATGCCCATCGCTTGTTCTGCAGGTAATTGACCAACCACAACGACACCACGTTTGGTACGCCAATGATCCCAGTTCTCATGCATTAATACTTCGTTTTGTTGGACTTCTACATTTATCCAAGACTTATTTTGAATTAACCAGCGTTGTAACGGCAGCAGCCAAGGGTGAGAATGTACCGCCTCATCAGTTGCATCATAAAGTGGCTCGGCGAATGGTACATTAATATGAACAACGCCACTTTGTTGTTTTTGTTGGAAAGCTGCCTGTTCAAGTAGAGAAATCAACCACTGCGCAGAATAATCAGCATTCGGTTTAGGTAAATTAACATTTGCAACTGGATACTGACCAAACATATTTTGTTGCAAAATAGCTTGATTTGCACCGCACTCCCAAAGTTCTGGTGGACGATCGGCAGTTAAAACAAATAAATTCACACCGGTTTGGCGCGCTTCAATAATGGCGGGATAAAGGTTTGCAGTCGCCGTGCCTGATGTAACAATAATTGCAACAGGCGATTGAGTTGCCTTAGCAATACCCAAAGCAAAAAAACCTAAACCGCGTTCATCAAAATGCGTATGACAAGTGACTGAACCTGCATTTTGCAAACGTACGGCTTCTAGAGTTAAAGGTGTCGAACGCGAACCTGGCGCGATACAAACGTGAGAAACGCCTTGGCGCACCAAGGTTTCTAAAATCACTTTCGACCAACAACGATTAAACACGCTTACCGACATTTTTTTCTCCGTTATCATTTTTCTTCTGCAAACAAGGAAATTAACCCTGCTGCTTTACGTTCAATTTCTTTCCATTCTTCCAATGGCTGCGAGCCTGCCACAATGCCCGCGCCAGCAAATACTCGAATACGATGACCTTCAATAAAAGCAGAACGAATCGCCACACAAAACTCTGAACATACATCGCTCATCACGCCCAATGTTCCCGCATACCAGCCTCGATCAAAGGTTTCGATTTCTGACAAAATCATTTTGGCTTGTTGCTGTGGCAAACCAGATACTGCAGCTGTAGGATGAATCGCTTTTAATATATTTACATCTGCATAATGTGCGGTCAAATTTGCGCGAATTTTACGAATCAAATGTTGTACTTTACGTAACGGTTTCAATTCCACATTGCTTACATCAAAACTTTCTACTTGCTTACGTAAATTCTGCGAAATATCTTCTACGACTAACCAATTTTCTTTTAAATTTTTCTCGTCATTTAATAACCAATTGGCTTGAGATTGCGTTTCTTCCTCACTTTCAGAAACTGATGCTGTCCCCGCCAAAGCCTCTGTTAGCAACAAATTATACTCACGAGCAAATAGGCGTTCTGGCGTAGAACCAACAAAAACCGAATGAGAATTTTCAGCCCATAAAAAATGATAACAACTTTGATTTTGCTTTTCGCTTTCTGCTAAAAAATCGTACGCGTTAATCGCTTGCTTTAAATGAAAAGTGGTTTCATTGGCTAATACAATTTTTGTCAGCTCTCCACTTTTAATTTCCACCAAAGCCTGATTTACCCAATCACACCAAGTTCTTTCGTTAGCTCGAGGCTCTGTATGCAAAGGAATTTGTTTTGGTAACGCAGAAAGTGCGGTGAGATTTTCAAAAGTTTTGAGGTGGGCTAAGGTATCATTCGCACTTTGCTCATTTTTCACAAAAAAGGATACCAACGTGCCTTTATTATCCTGTTCAACAAGCATTTTAGGTAATACAAATTGTGCAGTGCCTTGAAATTGCAAACCGCCTACCAGTGGGAAACCACTTTCTTCAATAAACTCTTGCGCTAAATTTAACTGTGAAAATGACTGCACTGCCCCAAGCGCAGCCAGTGCTTTTTCTTCATCACGAAAATGTAAATAAAATTGAGGATACGCAGATTGACCTTTCAGCCACGCCAACAAATCGACCTTGTCCAGTTTCACCTGAAAACGGACAAGTTCATTCGTTGATTGCTGTAAATATGCGTGAATTTGCGATTTTAACTCGCCTATTGCCTGCGCTAAATAACTCATTAGATTTTGTTTTAAATACACAAAAAATTGACCGTATTCTACCGCAGATTGTTAATGACAAAAAATTTTTTTACAAAATCTTTTCAATATTAAAAATTCAGCGTAAATTAACCGCACTTTTCTCGAAAAATTTATTAGAAACAAAAGGATTTCACTATGCGATTATTCCCAAAATCCGACAAATTAGAACACGTATGTTATGACATTCGCGGGCCTGTGCATAAAGAAGCACTACGCTTAGAAGAAGAAGGCAATAAAATTTTAAAACTAAATATCGGCAATCCCGCACCTTTCGGCTTTGAAGCACCAGATGAAATTTTGGTGGACGTATTGCGTAATTTGCCGTCAGCTCAAGGCTACTGCGATTCAAAAGGGTTATATTCTGCTCGTAAAGCCATTGTTCAATATTACCAATCAAAAGGGATTCTCGGTGCGACCGTCAATGATGTGTATATTGGTAACGGCGTCTCTGAGCTTATCACAATGGCAATGCAAGCACTGCTCAATGATGGCGATGAAGTGCTTGTACCTATGCCTGATTATCCGCTTTGGACTGCTGCGGTAACCCTTTCTGGCGGTAAAGCTGTGCATTATCTCTGTGATGAAGACGCAAATTGGTTCCCCGCTATTGATGATATTAAAGCAAAGGTGAATGCGAAAACTAAAGCGATTGTTATCATCAACCCGAACAACCCAACTGGAGCGGTGTATAGCAAAGAATTATTACAAGAAATAGTGGAAATCGCGCGTCAAAATAATTTAATTATCTTCGCTGACGAAATCTACGACAAAATTTTATACGATGGCGCAGTGCATCATCACATTGCCGCACTTGCTCCTGATTTATTAACGGTTACGCTGAATGGGTTATCAAAAGCTTATCGAGTTGCAGGTTTCCGCCAAGGTTGGATGATTTTAAACGGCCCAAAACATAATGCGAAAGGTTATATTGAGGGATTGGATATGCTGGCATCAATGCGTTTATGTGCCAACGTACCAATGCAACATGCAATTCAAACCGCACTTGGTGGCTATCAAAGTATTAATGAATTTATTTTACCGGGCGGCCGATTACTTGAGCAACGCAATAAAGCCTACGATCTCATCACTCAAATTCCAGGCATTACTTGCGTGAAACCAATGGGGGCGATGTATATGTTCCCAAAAATTGATGTGAAAAAATTCAATATTCACAGTGATGAAAAAATGGTGCTGGATTTACTCCGCCAAGAAAAAGTACTACTTGTGCACGGTAAAGGATTTAATTGGCATTCGCCAGATCACTTCCGTATTGTTACTCTTCCTTATGTGAATCAGCTTGAAGAAGCCATTACAAAGTTAGCAAGATTTTTGTCGGATTACCGTCAATAATGAATGCTTTGACAACATTACAAAGGGGACTAAATGTCCCCTTTTTATCGATATAAATATATTGCACTTTCCTTGTGCACTACTATAATAGTGCAAATTTATTTTAGAGGCGTTTTATGATACAACAAAAATCTCCTTCTCTCTTAGGCGGCACAATGATCATTGCAGGTACCGCGATTGGTGCAGGCATGCTGGCTAACCCAACTTCAACGGCGGGTGTATGGTTTATCGGTTCAATTCTTGCTTTAATTTATACTTGGTTTTGTATGACAACCTCAGGATTAATGATCCTAGAAGCTAATCTACATTATCCAACAGGTTCAAGTTTTGACACTATCGTTAAAGATTTATTAGGAAAAAGTTGGAATACTATCAATGGTCTTTCTGTTGCTTTCGTCTTGTATATTTTGACTTATGCCTACATAACCTCAGGCGGAGGCATTACACAAAATCTGCTCAACCAAGCATTCAGTTCTGCTGAAAGTGCGGTAGATATTGGGCGAACTTCAGGATCTTTAATTTTCTACCTTATTCTTGCAGCCTTTGTATGGCTTTCAACCAAAGCAGTGGATCGTTTCACAACCGTGTTAATTGTCGGGATGGTGGTTGCTTTTTTCCTTTCTACTACTGGTTTATTAAGCTCTGTAAAAACAGCAGTTTTATTCAATTCCGTTGCTGAAAATGAGCAAATATATTTACCTTATTTATTGACCGCACTTCCAGTTTGTCTCGTGTCGTTTGGTTTCCACGGAAATGTCCCGAGTCTCGTCAAATATTACGATCGTGATGGTCGTCGCGTGATGAAATCGATCTTTATTGGTACGAGCTTAGCATTAGTGATTTACATCTTATGGCAGCTCGCTGTACAAGGTAATTTACCACGCACTGAATTTGCGCCAGTCATTGAAAAAGGCGGCGATGTTTCTGCATTATTAGAGGCTTTACATAAATATATTGAAGTGGAATACCTTTCCGTCGCATTAAATTTCTTTGCTTATATGGCAATTTCTACTTCATTCTTAGGCGTCACTTTAGGGTTATTTGACTATATTGCGGATCTATTTAAATTTGACGATAGCTTATTAGGCAGAACAAAAACAACACTTGTTACTTTTTTACCTCCATTATTGCTAAGCCTGCAATTTCCTTATGGATTTGTGATTGCCATTGGTTACGCTGGATTGGCGGCAACAATTTGGGCTGCAATTGTCCCCGCACTTCTTGCCAAAGCAAGCCGTCAAAAATTCCCACAAGCAACTTATAAAGTATACGGCGGAAATTTTATGATTGGTTTTGTAATGTTATTTGGCATATTAAATATTGTGGCGCAAATTGGGGCAAACTTAGGTTGGTTTGCAAGTTTTACTGGGTAAGTTTTAAAAAATAAATTTAAATTATTAAATAGCGATCTGCACTTTAACTGTGGGTTATGTAGTCCAACTAATTCGTGCAGATCAGCCCCTCAATTATTTTACTTTTTATTAGTTACAAACAATTTTAACTGCAAGTCCGCCTTGAGATGTTTCGCGATACTTGGCGTTCATATCTTTACCTGTTTCGTACATTGTTTCAATCACTTTATCTAAGCTTACTCTTGGATTGGTGGTGCGGCGTAAAGCCATACGCGATGCATTGATCGCTTTAACTGAAGCAATTGCATTGCGTTCGATACAAGGTACTTGAACTTGACCGCCGACAGGGTCGCAAGTTAATCCTAAATTATGCTCCATTGCAATTTCAGCTGCGATGCATACTTGTAGTGGATTGCCACCCAAAATTTCAGCTAGTCCCGCAGCAGCCATTGAACAGGCTACACCCACTTCGCCTTGACAACCCACTTCTGCACCAGAAATAGAAGCGTTCATCTTATAAAGTGAACCAATCATCCCTGCGGCTAATAAATAGCGTTCAATGATTTCAGGTGTTAATGGCGAGATGAATTTTTCATAGTAAGCTAATACCGCTGGAATAATCCCACACGCACCGTTAGTTGGTGCCGTAACCACGCGCCCGCCCGCTGCATTTTCTTCATTGACAGCAAGCGCAAACATATTGACCCAGTCGATTACGCGCATTGGATCGTTAGATAAATTCGTATTTGCTTGCAACGCACGATAAAGTGAAGCTGCACGACGTGGTACTCTTAATGGACCAGGTAAAATACCCTCTGTGTGAATACCGTGTTCAATACAAGCCTGCATCGTTTTCCAGACATTCTCTAGATGAGCACTAACAGCCTCTTTGCCATTCAATGCGATTTCATTTTCCAACATCACAGTGGAAAGCATTAATCCGTTATCACTACAATGTTTCAAAATATCTTCGGCATTTTTGTAAGGATAAGGCACTTGGACTGTGTTTTTTTCTTCTTTGCCAAAATGGGCTTCATCGACAATAAAACCACCCCCAATCGAATAATAGGTTTGGCGATAAAGCTCTGTGCGATTTTCATCAAGAGCGGTAATTGTCATGCCATTTTCGTGCAATTTTAAAAAAGTGCGGTGGAAAATGAGATTATTTTCAAAATCAAATTTTACTATCTTTTGACCGACATTAATGGGTAAAAGTGCAGTTTGTTTAACTTTCTCGATGAAACCTGAAATCATATCAATATCCACATTATGTGGTAAATAACCCGCTAACCCCATAATAATGGCAATATCTGTACTGTGTCCTCGTCCTGTCATTGAAAGAGAACCGTACACATCTACGTGAATTTCAGTAGTTTGTTCAAATTGATTTCGTTTAATTAAGTCGTCTATAAATTGTTTACCCGCTTTCATCGGACCGACCGTGTGGGAACTGGATGGCCCAATTCCCACCTTAAACATATCAAATACGCTAATCATAAATTTCTCAAAATTCGTTAAAAATTAAAGGCGATTATAATAATCCATAAACAACCGCAGAAATAGCAATTAGTCCCATAATTGTTACAAAAACATTACTGAAACGTCCGCTGTAGCGTTTCATTGCTGGGATTTTGCGAATCGCGTACATTGGCATGATAAACAAAATCATCGCAATGATTGGGCCGCCAAGAGATTCGATTAAGCCTAAGATACTTGGATTAATAATCGCAACGCCCCATAAGGTTAATAAGAAGAAAAGTGCGGTCGCATAATTGAGTTTTTTACGATTTACTGCTTCACCTTTCATTTTTAAATATAAGCCCTCTAAGCCTTCACGCGCCCCCATATAGTGACCGAAGAATGAACTTGTAATCGCTAAGAATGCAACAAGTGGGCCAAAATAAGAGATATATGGATTATCAAATTTATTCGCTAAGAAAGACAAAATACTAATATTTTGTTCTTTTGCTGCCACTAACTCTTCAGGTGTTAATGTTAATACACAGCTAAATACGAAGAACATTACGAAGAATAACAAAATCGTTGAGGTGCCTTTTTCAGTATGACCGATATGGCGTTCTGCCCCCTCAAACGTTTTGTATTCACGGAATTGTGAGCAAGTAAAAGATGAAATTGCTGGCGAATGGTTAAATGAAAATACTAATACAGGAATGGTTAGCCACAAAGTGGTTAAGAAACCACCTGCTGTTGGAAATTCATATAATACAGCACTATTCCATTCAGGAATTAAGTAAATAGAAAGAACAAATAAAATTAAGACTAACGGGTAAACAAGCCATTCTGTGATTTTTAACATCACTTTTTCATTAAATAACATCACGGAAATCAATACCGCAATTAATACAAAAGAGAGAATGACTCGATTTGGCGATGCCATACCAAGTTGGTTCACAATAAAAGAATCTACGGTATTTGTGATACCGTTACCGTAAATCAGCAGAATAGGGAAAATCGCGAAAAAATAAAGTAAGGTAATAAGTTTACCAGCAGTTTTACCAAAGTGTTCTTCAACCACTTCTGTAATGTCACAGCCCGGCTTTTTAGATGAAAGCACAAAATAAGCTAAGCCACGATGAGCAAAATAGGTCATTGGCCCGACGATAATTGCCATTAAAACTAACGGCCAAAATCCGCCCATCCCTGCGTTAATCGGCAAGAACAATACGCCCGCGCCAACCGCCGTACCAAAAAGGTTTAACATCCATGTTGCATCAAATTTGTTCCATTTGAGTTTTTCTGTTGATTTCATAGTTTGCTCCAAAGCATAAATTACTTAAATTTGTCAATTTGCAGAGCAAAATCCGCTCTAACTAAATTTGAGTATTATGTTATGCCGATAAATAGAGAATCTCAAAGAGTAAATTCTAAAATTGTGATCAAGTTAAAATTTTTTTATAAAAAGTGCGGTAATTTTCAGCGACAAAAAAATCGGTGTAACAACGACACCGATTGCGTATAAAAATAAATGAAATTAGAACCGCACTTTTTTCAATCTTAAGGCGTTCATCAATACGGAAATTGAACTCAACGCCATAGCAGCACCAGCGATTATAGGGCTAAGAAAACCGAAAGCGGCAAGGGGTATGCCGAGAATATTGTAAATCAAAGCAAAAAATAGATTTTGTTTGATATTTTTCAAGGTTGCTCTTGCAATAAAAAGTGCATCCACAAGTTGATTCACCGAATGTTGCATAAGCGTTGCAGAGGCTGTTTGTTCTGCAATATCTGAACCTGATTTCATCGCAAAACTGACGTTTGCAGAAGCTAAAGCAGGCGCATCATTTATTCCATCGCCTACCATTGCGACAATATGACCTAGATCTTTCAGCTTTTGGATTTGTTCCGCTTTATCTCTTGGAGTTAGTTTCCCAAAGGCTTTCTTAATGCCGAGTTGTTTCGCTATGTAATCAACCACAGATTGTTGATCGCCACTCATAATTACGACATCAATATTTTGCTGTTGTAAGCGTTGAATGGCGTGCAAGCTATCGTTTTTTAAAGTATCCGTCAGCGCAAATGCACCGATGGGTTCATCATTTATGGATACTGCGACAATGCTCGCAATTTGCCAAATATCCTCTAAATTTTTAGGCAAGATTAAACCGCAATAATCAGGTTTACCGACTTTTATTGTTCCCACTTGTTCTAATTCGGCTTGAATGCCTTGACCAACTTCCATCTTTGAAAAAAGTGCGGTGGGAATTTCTAACATTTTTTGTTCTGCTGCTTGCACAATCGCTTTTGCAATTGGGTGGTTAGCTTGTCGTTCAACTGCTGCTGCAAAACGATACAAATCTTCTGCAGAATACACCGCACTTTGTGGCTGCCATAGTGCTGAAATTTCAAGCTCGCCTTTTGTTAGTGTGCCAGTTTTATCAAGTACAACGGTATCCACGTGGGCGGTTTCCTCCATTGCTGCCGCATCTTTAAACCATACGCCAGCATTGACTGCTTTACCTAAACCAACCATTATGGCTGCTGGTGTGGCTAATCCCAAGGCACAAGGGCAAGCAATCACAAGCACGGATACCGCGTGAATAAGTGAAGACACACTATCATTCGTCAGAACATAAGTGAGCGCGAAAGTAACAATTGAAATCACTAAAACGATAGGAACAAACACGGAAGCAACTTTGTCAGCAAATCGAGCAATGGGTGCTTTTGAACCTTGTGCATCTGATAATGCATTCATCATATCGCCAAGTAAGGTTTGGCTACCAAGCTGATTTGCTCGATAGATAATAGAACCTTCTGTTACCATCGCCCCCGCTAATACTTTTCTACCTTTCTGTTTTTCTTCTGGACGAGACTCGCCCGTTAAATGGCTTTCATCACACCATCCATTTCCACTTTCAATTATGCCGTCTGCCGCAATACGTTCGCCTTGATTCGCACGAATGATTTCGCCGATATTGACTTGGTCAAGGGCAATTTCAGTCCATTTGTCATTACGTAAAACAGTGACTTTTTTTGGTGTCAGTTGCAAGAGCATACTCAAGCTATTTAAGCTATGCTTTTTAGTGCGATCTTCAAGAAATTTTCCAAGACTGACAAAACCAATTACCATAACAGAAGCTTCAAAATACACCTGCCCCATTGCATGATTGGCGTGGTAAAACAGCATAAAAGCAGAATAAAGATAAATAGTGAGCGTTCCTGTACTGACAAGGACATCCATATTGGCAAGTCCACCACGAATACTACCGATTGCTCCGCGATAAAATGGAATGGCTAACCAAAGTTGCACAATGCTCGCTAATGCAAATTGCCAAATAGGGGGTAACATCAAGTGATGGGAGCCACCTATCATACCAAACATGCCAATCAGAAATGGAATATTGATTATCCAAAGTATGATTAATCGCCAAGGGATTGATGTATTTTCTTCTATTGGTAATTCATTGGCTTGTTTGATATGAGCAGAAAAACCTGTTTTATGGATAATCTCGATAATTTGAGTTTCGCTTGCTTGCGTAGCGTCAAATACAACTTGTGCTTCTTCGACGGCAAAATTCACTCCCGCTTGTTGCACAAATGGTTTTTTATTTAAAACTTTTTCAATGCGATTGGCACAAGATTGGCAGGTCATCCCACCAATCTGAATCGAAATTTTTTTACTCTGTGGCGTCAAATCCAGCATCTTCAATGACCTCAATCAACTGTGCAACATTGACTCGATTTTCATCAAAAGTAATATTTGCTTTACCCTCTAATTGCACATCAGCAGATTGTACACCATCTAATTCAGTTAAAACTTGAGTAAGATTTTTTACGCAACAGCCGCAATGTATGCCTTTTATGTTTAATGTGATAGTTTTCATTTGTACTCCTTGTTAGTTGTTTTATTGATGAATGAGATTGGCACAAAATTGGCAGGTCATCCCACCAATCTGAATCGAAATTTTTTTACTCTGTGGCGTCAAATCCAGCATCTTCAATGACCTCAATCAACTGTGCAACATTGACTCGATTTTCATCAAAAGTAATATTTGCTTTACCCTCTAATTGCACATCAGCAGATTGTACACCATCTAATTCAGTTAAAACTTGAGTAAGATTTTTTACGCAACAGCCGCAATGTATGCCTTTTATGTTTAATGTGATAGTTTTCATTTGTACTCCTTGTTAGTTGTTTTATTGATGAATGAGATTGGCACAAAATTGGCAGGTCATCCCACCAATCTGAATCGAAATTTTTTTACTCTGTGGCGTCAAATCCAGCATCTTCAATGACCTCAATCAACTGTGCAACATTGACTCGATTTTCATCAAAAGTAATATTTGCTTTACCCTCTAATTGCACATCAGCAGATTGTACACCATCTAATTCAGTTAAAACTTGAGTAAGATTTTTTACGCAACAGCCGCAATGTATGCCTTTTATGTTTAATGTGATAGTTTTCATTTTTACTCCTTGTTAGTTGTTTTATTGATTGTTAAACTATAAACCTTTACATAAGGTTAAGGTCAAGAAGTTTTTTATGAATATTAGTGAAGCCGCAAAATTAGTAGGTTTATCTACAAAACAAATCCGTGATTATGAAAAAATGGGGTTAATTAAACCCGCTGTTCGCAGTTTGTCAGGCTATCGAAATTATGGAGAAAGTGATTTAGAAAGGTTGCATTTTATTCGACACTCACGCAATGTTGGGTTTTCGTTACATCAAATCGCACAATTATTAGCACTACAAGATAATACTAAGCGTAGCTGCCGAGAAGTGAAAGTGCTAACTGCTCAACATATTGCGACATTAAATCAACAAATAGAACAGTTACAAAAAATGGTACAAAAATTGCAGCACTGGCACGACAGTTGTCAAGGCAATGGCAACCCTGAATGTTCAATTTTGAATGGCTTGAACGGATAAGTGAAAAGTGCGGTTAATATTCCCAACTTTCTGGATCGACGCCTAATTCACGCATAAGCACTTTGGCATCTTCGGGAATTTCATCATTACGCTCTTTCATTAAATCTGCATCAGTGGGCAAAGGCTGCCCTGTGAATGCGTGTAAGAATGCTTCACAAAGCAATTCACTGTTAGTTGCGTGACGTAAACTTTTTAATTGGCGGCGAGTGCGTTCATTCGTCAAAATTTCCAGTACTTTAATGGGAATAGATACTGTAATTTTTTTTACTTGCTCACTTTTTTTGCCGTGTTCTGCATAAGGGCTGATATATTTTCCATCCCAATTCGCCATAATTTCCCTTAAGTGCTTATTGATAACCTTACAAATTGTCCGTATTCTAATTAAAAATCAAATAAATAACAATCTAGACGGCTAAACTTCCAAAATAAGTTCTTAAAAAAAGTGCGGTAATTTTTTATATTAAATGCTAATAAAAGCTAGACAGCGTAGGGTTTTAGTGGTAATTTACGCGCCATTCAAAGGGTGCAAGCCCACCATTCGAATAATCAATTCTTATTAATTCCAACATTTATTCATTATGCATTTAACAGAACTTAAAAATACGCCTGTTTCTGATCTTGTGAAACTCGGCGAGGAGCAAATGGGCTTAGAAAATTTAGCTCGTTTGCGTAAACAAGATATTGTCTTTGCAATCTTAAAACAGCACGCCAAAAGTGGCGAAGATATTTTCGGCGGTGGTGTGTTAGAAATTTTACCAGATGGTTTTGGTTTCCTTCGTTCTGCCGACAGTTCCTATCTTGCAGGCCCTGATGATATTTATGTTTCCCCAAGTCAAATTCGTCGTTTTAATCTTCAAACTGGGGATAAAATCGAAGGCAAAATTCGTCCACCAAAAGAAGGCGAACGCTATTTTGCACTTTTAAAAGTTGATCAAGTCAATGACGACAAACCAGAAGTGTCCCGTAGCAAAATCTTATTTGAAAACTTAACGCCATTACATGCTAACTCTCGTTTAAGAATGGAGAGAGGCAATGGCTCAACAGAAGATTTAACCGCGCGTATTTTGGATTTAGCATCCCCAATTGGTAAAGGTCAACGTGGTTTGATTGTTGCTCCGCCAAAAGCAGGTAAAACCATGTTGCTGCAAAACATTGCGCAAAGTATCACGCATAATTATCCTGATGTGGAACTTATCGTATTACTGATTGATGAACGCCCAGAAGAAGTGACAGAAATGCAACGTTCAGTAAAAGGCGAAGTCATTGCTTCTACTTTTGATGAGCCAGCAACTCGTCACGTTCAAGTGGCAGAAATGGTAATCGAAAAAGCGAAACGTTCAGTAGAGCATAAAAAAGATGTGGTGATTTTGCTTGACTCTATTACCCGTTTAGCACGTGCTTACAATACGGTAACCCCAGCTTCAGGTAAAATTTTATCTGGTGGTGTGGATGCGAATGCGTTGCATCGTCCAAAACGTTTCTTCGGTGCTGCACGTAACGTGGAAGAAGGCGGTAGTTTAACGATTATTGCCACTGCGCTAGTTGATACGGGTTCGAAAATGGATGAAGTGATTTTCGAAGAATTTAAAGGTACAGGTAATATGGAATTACACCTTTCTCGTAAAATTGCAGAAAGACGCGTATTCCCAGCCATTGACTTTCAACGCTCTGGTACTCGTAAAGAAGACTTACTCACAACAGCTGATGAATTACAAAAAATGTGGATTCTTCGTAAGATTCTTAATCCAATGGATGAAGTGGATGCAATGGAATTCTTGATTGATAAGCTGATGATGGCGAAAACCAACGAAGAGTTTTTTGAAGTGATGAAACGTTCGTAAAAGCAACCGCACTTCTATGAAGAACAAGGGGAAAATATTATGTTTTCCCCTTTTTAATATCCGTAATATTTGACGAGATAAATAATGATAGCCGATAAGTTCATAAAAGGGGCAAAAGGTAAAAATTCTTTTTTCTTCCTATGAATAAGCGAAAAACATATTCCAAGCACTGAGGCTAATAATAAAAAGTGCGGTAAGGTTTCTAAATGAATAAAACTTCCTAATGCCATTGCTAGCCAATAATCTCCCCGTCCAAAGGCTTCTTTTCCATAATAGAATTTTGCAAGCCAATAGATTGCGTAGAAAACAATAAAAAAACTTGCCGCACTTTTTATGCTTTCAGATAACGTAAGTAATGAAAAGTTATTGTCTGCTCCAAATAATCCTAGAGTAAGTAACCATAAACAGGGTGTCGTAGAAATAAGTTGATAGTGCCAATCAAGATAACTGATTGTCCAAAGAATAATAAGTGTGAGTCCGATCCATACAGTAAAAATAGAATCTTTGAAGGCAATTTGTAAAAATATAAATCCAACCCCAATACTAAAAAAATACCTCAAAATATGACCGCACTTTTTTTGTTGAATAGAGGCAAAGTGCGGTTGAAATGGAGAACGGTTTTGTGGAAATAATTCAACGTAAGTCGCATAAATCTCTTGCTGTAAACGTGTAATAAAACCAGATAGGTAGAACCACAATGCGATCCCTAAGATGCCGCCTAATAAAAACATTGTGAAGTAAATCATTGAATAACTGATCCCATATTAAAGATAGGTAAATACATTCCCATCATAATAATCCCAATCAGACTGCCGATGATTACCATCATTAATGGTTCTAGCATTTGTGAGAGTAAGTCAATTTGATGATTAAGTTTTTCTTGGTAATTATCTGCGATATGCTCTAGCATCAAAGCGAGTTTTCCGCTTTGTTCGCCAATTTGTAGCATTTGTTGTGCTTCCATCGGGAAAAGATCGCTACTTACGCTATTAGAAAACGCATAGCCTTGAGAAACCCATTGCAAAATTGACCGCACTTCTTTATCTAATACCATATCGTTTACAAGCGTTTTCTTGGTTTGCCAAGTTTGTGTGCGAGGAAGAAAACTGTCTAGTGCCTGATTAAGCGGTACGCCGGCCTGCAACATAATTTGTAAACTTTGACTAAAGTTCACTAAACGTGAAAGCTTTTGAATTGTGCCAAAAATAGGCGTGATAGAAATAAGTTGATTTTTCTTTTGATGAAACCAAGTCTGGCGTTTTAGATAGAAATAATAAAATAGAAAAAAACTCAAAACGAAAAATAGCAAAATGCCAATATTTTGCTTAAGGAAATTAGATATTGAGAGCAATATTGCGGTTATTGTTGGTAACTCCGCATTATTGCCACTGTACATTTCAGCAAATTGAGGCGCGATAAAAAGCAGTAATGCGAGTGTCAATAATAGAGAAATTCCCAATACCATTGAGGGATATAACATAATTTTCTGTAATTTGCGTTGTAAAGCCAAAGATTGACTACGGTGCGTGGCTATTTTTTTACAAACTACGGCAAGTTTTCCTGTCATTTCTCCCACTTGAATCAGTTGAATTTCTTGTTGTGTGAGATATTTTCCTTGTTGTTCAATGGCTTGTGAGAATGCTAAGCCAGATTCAATGGATTGAAGCAGTCGTTCAAGCCATTTGTTGAGCATAATTTGAGTACAATTTTGTTGCAAAATTTGTAGGCTGTTTTTTAACGGAATTACGGACTGTAGCAATGTCGCTAATTGATTGAGTAATTCACTGATTTCTGAATTTTTGGGTTTTGCCCCAAATTGCCAGTTTTGTTGTAATTTGATGTGAGTAAGCCCGCGGCTTATTAACTGAAAGTGCGCTTGTTGTTTCGTATCCGCAATAATTGAGCCTTTTTGTTTCTGATTTAATGCGTTACTACCTTGATAATAAAAGAGTTTTTTAGTCATGAGTTTTTACCTAACACACGTTCAATTTCTTTCTCATCTGTTATGCCTTGGCTAACTTTTTCCAAACCACTCTCTCGTAAATTCTCAAAATCCGTTTGATAGCCATTCTGTTGCCAATGTAGAAATTGATACACGCCGATTCGCCCTCGATAACCTTGATGGCAATCACAAGAATTTATTAAATTTCCACCGCACTTTGGACAGATTTTTCGTACAAGACGCTGTGCAATGACGAGTAGTAAACTGTTTTCAATTTCATGTTGTTGAATACCGAGTTGTTGTAAGCGAGAAATGGCAGATATTGCATCATTGGTATGTAAAGTTGAAAGCACCAAATGTCCCGTTTGAGCGGCACGTAGTGCAATCCTTGCACTTTCTTCATCTCGAATTTCACCTAGCATAATGATGTCGGGATCTTGACGTAAAAAAGCACGCAATAGACGGCTAAAATCTAATCCAATCTGCGGATTAATTTGGCTTTGAATAATACCATCAAGTTCAATTTCAATGGGATCTTCAGCGGTCATAATATGTTTATCAGGCGTATTTAGCCACTGAAGTGCGGTGTAAAGCGAGATACTTTTCCCACTTCCTGTGGGGCCGGTTACTAAAATTAATCCTTGTGGCTGGCTAAGTGAGCGTTGAAATGCTTGTTGCTGATTTTCGGTCATACCCAGTTCAGCAAAGCTAAGTTCTACAGGTTTATTTTGTTGCGCTCGCAACACGATTTTTTCGCCCCAATGGGTTGGTAAGGTTGAAAGGCGAAAATCAAGAATATCGGAAAAAGTGGTTTTAAATTGAAATCGTCCATCTTGTGGAAGTCGATTTTCACTAATATCTAATTTAGCCAGTAATTTTAAGCGTGAAATAATACGATTGGCGAATATTTTGCTTATTAAGGGTTGTGGTTGTAAAACACCATCAATTCTAAACCGCACTTGAAACTGATCAGCCAAGGTTTCTAAATGAATATCAGAGGCATTTTTTTGTAAGGCAGATTCAAAAATCTGATTAAGTAAGCGGATAACAGGTTCATCATCTTCTTGTTCAAAATGGGTTTCTTGATGTTGATAGAATTTAACTTGCTCTTCCACTTGCATTTGGTGCGGAGTAAGTTGTTGTAACAGTTCTTTGAGTTGGCTGCTTTCTAACAAAATTGGTTCGACAGGTTTTCCTGTTATAAACGCAATGGTTTCACAAGCTGAAAGATTGGAGAGAGAATCAACCCCTAGCCAAAGACGATTATTTTCTTCTTTAAGTGGCAAAGCAAAATACCGCAAGAGCAAGGATTGTTGCTGCTGATTGCGTTCCCATAAATCTGGCGAGATCGTAAAGATCTCGCCATTTTGAGCGGTTACACGCTGAGTATGAAGTAAAGCATAGCTCGTCATTGTGTGACACTTCCGCAAAAATTTGCTGGAAATAAAGAGGCATCCGTTCCTTTGCAAGTTGTTGTCCAAGTTACACCTGTTGCAGCATTACCTGTAGCTTGCAAAATATATTCCATATTTGCCAATGTGCCATCCCCTTTTACTGTTATTGCACCGTTGCTTGTTGTCACTGATTTTACATAGCCTTTTGCTGTGGTTATATCTGCTGCAATACCATTTTTTCCACCCGTACAGTTTGTTGTTTCATTTGTGCTATATACACATAATTCCACATCAGCCTTATAAGGCGCTGACGCTTGCAGTAATTCAGATACCGCTGCTTTTTTAGTATAATTTTGATAAGAGGGAATTGCGATAGTGGCTAAAATAGCAATAATTGCAATCACAATCATTAGCTCTATTAATGTAAACCCTTTTTTCAAGGTTTGCTGTGTTGTTAGTTTCATTCATTTTCCTTTTATTAAGCCTTTGTTAGCGACGACATTGTGAAAAGGAAAAATTTGTTTGTAAAATTGACCGCACTTTTTCTGCGATCCTGATCGCAAAAAAAGGAAAAAAGTATGCAAAAACTAAAAGATATTGAACAAGGTATATTGGATTGTCGGCAAATTCAGTCACCTCACTTCGATAAACGCCCAAATCCACAGGATATTTCCTTATTGGTTATTCATTATATTAGTCTGCCGCCAGAACAATTTGGCGGCGGATATGTGGATGATTTTTTTCAAGGAAAATTAGATCCTAAGATTCATCCTTATTTTGCAGAAATTTATCAAATGCGTGTTTCAGCACATTGTTTGATCGAACGAAATGGGCGAATTACGCAATATGTCAATTTTAATGATCGCGCTTGGCACGCAGGCGTATCTAATTTTCAAGGACGAGAAAAATGTAATGATTTTGCCATTGGAATTGAGCTGGAGGGGAGTAATGAACAGCCTTTTACCGACGCTCAATATTTTTCATTGCAAGAGCTTACTAACGTAATAATGAAAAGTTACCCGAAGATTACAAAAGATCGAATTGTTGGACATTGCGATATTTCGCCAGGACGTAAGATCGATCCTGGTCAATATTTTGATTGGGAACGTTATTTATCCAGTGTAAAACAAACTGTATAAAAATTAAACATCAAATTTTGATGTATTCTGTGTATTATAAATGCGTTCACTCTTTTAATTCTAACTAGTTGAATTAAAAGGAATAAATTTAAATCTGAAATTTTATTAAAAAAGTTAATTTGAGTTATACAACATTATAGATTTTCTCAACCACAATTTTATCCACAGAAATATTGAATAACTCAAAGAGATGATAAAAAGATCTTTTGTGAATAAAACTGTTTTAAAAATTGTATTTTTTTACCGCACTTTCTTCCATTTTGAATGTGAAAAGTGCGGTTTATTTTTGTTTAAGATCTTTTGGTTGTAAATAACTCAATTTATTTTGAAGTTTGATGTGATAAGGATCTTTGCCTGTTTTTACGAGATCAATTCACAATCAGAAATCCGTTATTCACAATGTTATCCACAACATAGGTACTTTTCGTCATATAAACAAAATAAGAATATTTTGTTGTCTAGAAGTTTCCCCTCTCCGTAAAATTGTGTATTTTTAACCGCACTTTAGGTTCAAACCCAATGTGCAGTTATTTTTATTGATTTTCCTCTTTTCGCTTTTTGCTCTTTTTTTTAAAATATGATACTTTTTCGCCGTCAATAAGACATCAAACACAAATCAATATGAACGACGAACAGCAAAATTCAAACCAACCTGAAAATACGAAAAAACCTTTTTTCCAATCTTTATTCGGTCGCTTTTTTCAAGGCGAATTAAAAAATCGTGAAGAACTTGTGGAAGTGATTCGCGATTCAGAACAAAACGATCTAATTGATCAAAATACGCGTGAAATGATTGAAGGCGTGATGGAAATTGCGGAACTTCGTGTTCGTGATATTATGATTCCTCGTTCACAAATTATTTTTATTGAAGATCAACAAGATTTAAATACTTGTTTAAACACAATTATTGAATCCGCACATTCTCGTTTTCCTGTGATTGCCGATGCCGATGACCGCGATAATATCGTGGGCATTTTGCACGCAAAAGATTTATTAAAATTTTTACGTGAAGATGCCGAAGCATTTGATTTATCTTCATTATTGCGCCCCGTCGTGATTGTGCCAGAAAGCAAAAGAGTGGATCGTATGTTAAAAGATTTTCGCTCTGAGCGTTTCCATATGGCCATTGTGGTGGATGAATTTGGTGCAGTGTCGGGGCTTGTTACTATTGAAGATATTTTGGAACAAATTGTTGGCGATATTGAAGATGAATTTGATGAAGAAGAGATTGCGGATATTCGTCAGCTTTCTCGTCATACTTATGCAGTGCGTGCGCTCACCGATATTGATGATTTCAATGGGCAATTTAATACGGATTTTGATGATGAAGAAGTAGATACCATTGGCGGTCTGATTATGCAGACTTTTGGTTATTTACCAAAACGTGGGGAAGAAATTATTTTGAAAAATCTTCAATTTAAAGTGACTTCTGCAGATAGCCGTCGATTAATTCAACTTCGAGTCACAGTGCCAGATGAACATTTGGCAGAAATGAATAATGTAGATGAAAAATCTGAATAGGATTTTATTATCAATTAAATTTATGAATAAATATTTTACTTATCTTATTGCGATTATATCAGGTTTACTCGGCGTTTTTGCCTTTTCGCCATTTGATTATTGGCCTTTAGCCTATGTTTCTTTACTCGGTTTACTTTATGTCGCTAAAAATCCTAAAAAATCCACCGCACTTTTATCCACTTTCTTGTGGGCGATGGGATTTTTCTGCTTTGGAGTAAGTTGGCTTAATGTCAGCATTCATCAATTTGGTGGTGCGTCTTTAGGGGTAAGTTATTTCCTTGTCGGTTTACTTGCGGCTTATCTTGCACTATATCCAATGCTATTTACCTATTTGGTTCAGCGTTTCAAAGTGCAAAGTGCGGTAATTTTTGCCGTGATTTGGACATTGACAGAATTTTTACGGGGTTGGATTTTTACTGGTTTTCCTTGGCTTCAATTTGGTTATACACAAATTGACAGCCCATTTTATGGCATTGCCCCTATTTTTGGCGTAACAGGATTAACGTTCTTTACTGTTTGGGCAAGTGCGGTAATTTTTAATCTCGTTTCCTCTTTGTTTAAAACGAAAAACCTTAAATTAGTTTTAGCGAATGCTTTGTTATTGATCATCGTGGGGGGATTAAGTGCTTATTCATCCCAAATTCACTTTGTAAAATCTGTTGAAGATAAGGCAATTTCAGTCACGCTTGCGCAAGGTAATATTGAACAAAATCTTAAATGGGATCCTAATTATTTCTATTCTACTTTGGCGATTTATCAAAAATTAATCACAGAAAATCTTGGTAAAACCGATTTAATTATTTTGCCTGAATCAGCTTTGCCAACGCTTGAAAATGCGATTACGCCATTTTTTGAGGGATTAGAGCTTGCAGCTAAAGAAACGAAAACGGAAATTATGGTTGGAACTGTATTCCAAGATACGAAATCTGGTAAGTTATTAAATTCAATTATGACTGCAGGAAACCCAGATTTTCCTTATCAACCAAATACGCAAAATCGTTATAATAAACATCATCTTGTGCCTTTCGGGGAATATGTTCCGCTAGAAAGTATTTTGCGACCACTTAATTCAGTGTTTAATTTACCAATGTCAGCATTTCAAAGTGGAGAGGCTGTTCAACCCTCTTTAATCGCAAAAAAACGTGCTTTTTCGCCAGCAATTTGTTATGAAATTATTTTCGGCGAGCAAGTGCGACAAAATTTGAAACAAGATACGGATTATTTGCTCACGTTATCTAATGATGCGTGGTTTGGCGATTCTATCGGGCCTTGGCAACATTTACAGATGGCAAGAATGCGTGCTTTAGAGTTAGGCAAACCGCTTATTCGTGCAACGAATACGGGGATTTCAGTTTTCGTTGATGCGCAAGGTAAGGTATTAGCGCAGGCACCACAATTTATTGAAACAACTTTGACTTATAAGATTGCACCTACAGAAGGCAAAACCCCTTATTCTGTATTAGGAAATATGCCTTTGTATGCTTTGTCTTTATTGTTTTTACTCTTGCACAGTATGATGGCGTTTATTCGTCGTAAGATGAATATCTGACAAAAACACCAGTTAAAATGACCGCACTTTTTCATTCATATAAATAAACATTATGCGCATACCAAGAATTTATCATCCAATATCCCTTGAAAATCAAACTCAATGTCTTCTTTCGGAAGACGCGGCAAACCACGTTGCTCGAGTATTAAGAATGACAGAAGGCGAACAGCTTGAACTCTTTGATGGTTCTAATCATATTTATCCAGCAAAAATTATTGAGTCAAATAAAAAGTCCGTAAAAGTAGAGATTTTGGGGCATGAGCTTGCGGATAAAGAATCCCATTTAAAAATCCATTTAGGACAAGTGATTTCTCGCGGAGAACGAATGGAATTTACTATTCAAAAATCCGTAGAATTAGGGGTAAATGTGATTACGCCATTATGGTCAGAACGCTGTGGCGTAAAACTTGACGCAGAGCGGATGGATAAAAAAATCCAACAATGGCAAAAAATTGCGATTGCAGCTTGTGAGCAATGCGGTCGTAATAGCGTGCCAGAAATTCGTCCATTGATGAAATTGCAAGATTGGTGTGCAGAAAATGATGGCGCATTGAAATTGAATTTACATCCACGCGCGCACTATTCTATTAAAACCTTACCGACTATTCCTGCTGAGGGTGTTCGTTTATTAATTGGCTCGGAAGGTGGATTATCAGCACAAGAAATTGCCCAAACTGAACAGCAAGGATTTACAGAAATTTTATTAGGAAAACGTGTTTTACGCACTGAAACTGCATCACTTGCAGCGATAAGTGCATTGCAAATTTGTTTTGGGGATTTAGGCGAATGATGGAATTACAAGGAAAATTTTTGATCGCAATGCCACATTTAGACGATTATTTTAATCGCACGGTGGTGTTTATGTGTGAGCATAATGAACAGGGTTCAATGGGTTTGGTAATTAATCAGCCGACAGATTTAAGCATTGCGGAACTTTATTCAAAACTCAATTTTATGATGAAAAATGACCGCACTTTTGGTAATGAAATGGTGGTTGCGGGTGGCCCTGTGCATACAGAAAGAGGGTTTATTTTACATAAGAATACGCTTAATGCTTTTCAACATACTTACAAAGTCACAGAGGAACTTTCAATAACAACCTCCGCTGATGTGGTGGAAACGCTAGGTTCAACTTTTGCGCCTGAAAAATATCTTGTTGCGCTAGGATGTTCAAGCTGGGAGGCTGGTCAATTAGAAAAAGAAATCAGAGATAATGCGTGGTTGGTGGTGTCATCTAACGATCAAATTTTATTTGATATGCCCTATGAAGATCGTTATGCTGCAGCCAATCAGTTACTTGGTATTCATCCTTATAATTTTGCGTTAGCACAAGTAGGGCATAGTTAATGGGAATTACCGCTCTGGCTTTTGATTTTGGCACTAAAAGTATCGGTTGTGCCATAGGACAAAGTATTACTGGTACAGCACAGGCCTTACCCGCTTTTAAGGCGCAAGATGGCATCCCAAATTGGGAAGCGATCGAAAAATGTTTGAAAGAATGGAAACCAGATGTTGTCATTGTTGGTCTTCCTTTAAATATGGACGGAACAGAACAAGATCTCACTCTACGTGCTCGTAAATTTGCAAATCGTTTACAAGGTCGTTTTGGCGTTAATGTTCATTTACAAGATGAACGATTAACCACCACGCAAGCTCGTAGTGAGATTTTTGAACGTGGTGGTTTTAAAGCATTAAAAAAAGGCAAAATCGATGGAGTGTCAGCTTGTTTAATTTTAGAGAGCTGGTTTGAATACGCTGAATATTAGATTCACATTGTAAAAATAAACTTCATGTTAGAATGATTAAAGTGCGATTTTATAATCTCGCTTTTTCGCCACCAAATTCATCTAATAAATTTTCGGTGAGTTTGGCTAAAATACCAGTCATCAGTACAAAATCTGCATCGAAACGCTGTGCAAAATCTTCTTTCAGAATATCATCATTTTTTTCCCGTACAGTATCTGCAAATTTTAAACGTTTGATTGTGCAATCCTCGTTAAAAACGAAAGTTAAGGTATCCTCCCATTCTAAGGCTAATTTACTTACTACTTTTTTGCCATCTTGCAGAAGAGCGAGAATTTCTTCATTTTCTAAAGGTTGTTTTTTACAACGAATAACGCTGTCTTCCTGACTGCCACGAAGCTCGGCTTCTTCTAATGCAAGTAACCAATGCGGTAAAGTATCTTGAAGGATCCAATTGGTTAAAATCGTGCTGGGTTCATTAGCAAAGGCTAAAGGCACGACAGGGAGCGAACCTAAGGATTTCCGCAGTAATGCAAGCGCATCTTCCGCGCGTTTACTTGATGCGGCATCAACATGAACAAGATTATTTTCCGTATCAATCCATAGCGCCGTATGCTGATTTTTACTAAACGCACGAGGCAATAAATTCATAACAACATCATCTTTTAATGTTTGTTTTTCTACCTTTTTAAGTTTGCGGTTTTCTTTTTGTTCGAGGCTTTCAATGCGGTCATCTAATTCACGTTTGACCACATTTGCCGGCAAGATTTTTTCTTCTTTTTTGGCGATTAATAGAATTTGTTTTCCAACAGAAAAATAGAGTAAATCAGAACCTCTTAATGGCGCAGACCAACCAAATTTACTTTGATCTTGAGCACCGCAAGGATGAAATTGACAATCTTCCAGTTGAGTTTGTAGCTGTGCAAGATCCCAATCTAGCACTTTAGTCAGTCTATAAGTCATTAAATTTTTGAACCACATCGTAACACTTCCTTCAATATAGGGTAGAATGTGCGGTATTATAGCCCATAAAAGTAGGAAAAACGATGCAACACAAATTGATTGCCTTTATTGGTGGCGGCAATATGGCACAAGCTATTATTCTTGGATTATTGAAACAAGGTTATCCTGCCGAGCAAATTATTGTGAATGATCCAAATGAAGAAAAAAGAGCATTTTTTGCCAATCTTGGCATGGCAACTTCAGAAAATAATGTGGAAAGCGTAATTAAAGCGGAAGTTGTGTTGCTTGCGGTAAAACCTCAAATGATGGCTGAAGTTTGTTCGCCACTAAGTGCGGTGGATTTTTCCGACAAATTATTAATTTCCATTGCTGCGGGCATTTCAACTGAATGCTTGAACGCATTAATTCCAAGCGTAAAATCGATAGTGCGCGTCATGCCAAATACGCCAGCATTAGTGGGCGAAGGCATGGCGGGGTTGTTTGCACCGAAAAATACGAGTGAAAATTACCGCACTTTTTCACAAGATTTATTGGGAGCAGTGGGAAGAACGGTTTGGGTGGATGATGAAACTCAAATGCACGCAGTCACTGCCGCGTCAGGAAGTAGTCCAGCCTATTTCTTTTTAATGCTGGAAGCGATGCAACAAGCCTTAATCAAAATGAATATAGATGAAAAAACTGCGCGTGAATTAGTGCAGCAATCTATGCTTGGTACAGCCAAAATGGTGATAGAAAATCCGCAAATTGCACTTTCAACTTTGCGTGAAAATGTTACCTCGAAAGGTGGCACCACTGCGGCAGCGTTAGCAGTATTTGACGCACAACATTTTAATCAAACAATAGAGCAAGCTATGCAGGCTTGTTTGTCTCGTTCACAAGAAATGGAAACTTTATTCTGATGCAAGTTCGTCCTTTTTATTGGCTCGCACTGAGCTTTCTAGGTTACTACTGCGCTTATGGCGTATTTTTGCCTTTCTTTCCCGCATGGTTAAAATCACAACAATATGGGGAGGAAATGATTGGTTTGGTTATCGGCAGTGCTTATATTTTCCGATTTGCGGGCGGATTATTTTTTTCATCGCTGATTAAAAAAGCCAATCATATTATTATTTCCTTACGCCTATTGGCGTTAGCATCGGCAATTATTATGGCGGCTATGAGTTTAGTTGCGCATAATTTTTGGTTGTTGTTTATTGCTATCGGTTTGTATGCTTCTGTGAATTCAGCAGGAATGCCGATTGGGGATTCGTTGGCATCCACTTGGCAACGCCAAATCGGCTTGGATTACGGCAAAGTCCGTTTGATTGGTTCTGCTGCTTTTATTCTTGGTGTAGTAGTATTTGGTGGCATGATTGGCTGGGTTGGCGAGCAAAATATCGTGTGGATTTTAACCGCACTTTTATCTTTCTATACCATCATTCAGCTTTTAAAACCGACCATTCCCCCAAAAGATGAAATACCTGAAGGTGGCGTTCAAAATGATGTTGGTTTTATTGCTTTACTGAAAAATCCGATGACATTACGAGTCATGGTTGCAGTAGGGCTGATTCAAGGCTCTCATGCGGCTTATTATGTTTACAGCACGATTTATTGGACAAGTATTGGGATCTCCGTTTCTCAAACTAGCTTACTTTGGGGCATTGGCGTATTAGCGGAAATTGTATTATTTTTCTTCTCTCGTCGTTTATTTCAAAATATTTCTATCAGCGTACTGCTTTATATTTCTGCGCTTGCGTGCATCGGACGCTGGGCTGTAATAGGATATATTGACGATTTCTGGTTGATATTCTTATTGCAACTTATACACAGTTTAACCTATGCCGTTTGCCATTATGCGATTGTTCGCTATATCACCACGCAACCGCAAAGCCATATTGCGAAGTTACAAGGTTTGTATAATGGTTTATCCAATGGTGTGCTCATTGCTATTTTCACTGCGATTGCTGGCATGATTTATCCAACGTCGCCAGCGATGACATTTGTATTTATGAGTATCATTGCAGCTGCAGCATTTTTTGTGATTCCACGCAAGTTAAATGCCTTTTTGATTGTTCAGCATAAATAGGACGTATCGCTTTCCTTTTAAAAAAGTAATATGAAAAATCTTGCGCTCATTGATTTGTTTCTTAACGAATATTGGATTGAAAAAGGGCTTTCAGAAAATACTGTTCAATCTTATCGTTTGGATTTAACCGCACTTTGTGATTGGTTGGATAAAAACGACTTGTCTTTGGAAACTTTAGATGCTGTTGATTTGCAAGGTTTTCTAGGAGAGCGTTTGGAGAAAGGTTACAAAGCCACGAGCACCGCACGAATGTTAAGTGCAATGCGTAAACTTTTCCAATATTTATATCGGGAAAAATATCGAGTGGATGATCCAAGTGCGGTGCTAAGTTCGCCTAAATTACCCAGTCGCTTGCCAAAATATTTAACCGAGCAACAAGTGTCAGATTTGCTCAATACGCCAGATGTTAAAGTCCCTTTGGAATTGCGTGATAAAGCAATGTTAGAGTTGCTTTATGCGACGGGGCTTCGTGTAACAGAGTTAGTTTCGCTTACGATTGAAAACATGAGCGTGCAACAAGGCGTGGTGCGAGTGATTGGTAAAGGGAACAAGGAACGTATTGTGCCAATGGGGGAAGAAGCTGCTTATTGGGTTCGTCAATTTATGCTTTATGGTCGTCCTGTGCTATTAAATGGGCAGAGTTCTGATGTTGTGTTTCCAAGTCAGCGCGCACAGCAAATGACTCGTCAAACTTTCTGGCATCGTGTAAAACATTATGCCATTCTCGCGGATATTGATGCTGATGCACTTTCCCCTCACGTTCTTCGCCATGCTTTTGCCACCCATTTAGTAAATCACGGTGCGGATTTACGCGTGGTGCAAATGTTGTTGGGTCATACAGATTTATCTACAACACAGATTTATACTCACGTGGCAAAAGAAAGATTGAAACGATTGCATGAAAGATTTCATCCTAGAGGATAATTTCGGGGTAAATTTTTATAGTTTTAAAGATTGATTGTGGATTTCTTATTGATTAATTAATTTGACACGCATCACAAATTTTGAATAAAAAATTAGACAGCTCAAGCATATTTTGCTATCTTGCGAAGAATTTCGACATTTGTTCTATCGAAAAGTAATTTTGGATTCTAAAATGAAAAAAATCACGCTTTTTTTTACCGCACTTTTATGCTTATTTTCAACTTCTGTTTTAGCCGAACCTAATTCAATACCTAAACAATGTGAACAACTATTTAAAGAAACAGAGAATTTGATTGCCCAAGCAGAAAAACAACCTGGAACCCACATTCAAGTAAATAAAATCAAAAGTAAACTAAACCAAAGCAAACAACAAATTCTTCAAATGGAATTAGCGACTCAGTTAAAAAGTTGTGAAGTGGGTTTAGCAAAATTAAGTCACTTGAAAAGTTATAGTGAGTAATTAAAAAAGCCTTATTGAGTACAATAAGGCTTTTTTAGTGGTTAAATTTATCTAGTCTGATAATTTCTGCAAACCAAAATGACGATAAGTTTGCGATGTTGCAATACGGCCACGCGGCGTTCTTTGTAGAAACCCCTGTTGAATCAAATAAGGCTCTAAAACATCTTCAATGGTATCACGTTCTTCGCCAATTGCAGCAGCAAGATTATCTAGCCCCACAGGGCCACCATCAAAACGCTCAATAACTGCAGACAACAACTTTCTATCTAAATAATCAAATCCAGCATCGTCTACATCTAGCATTGAAAGCGCTTGTTTTGCCACATTTATAGAAATAATACCGCCATTACGTACATCTGCATAATCACGCACACGTCGTAATAAACGGTTTGCAATTCGAGGCGTGCCTCGTGAACGACGAGCCACCTCAAAAGCGGCTTGTTGTTCTAATTCAAGATTTAAACAGTCCGCACTTCTTGCAACGATAGATGTTAAATCTTCTACAGAATAGAATTCCAAACGTTGCACAATACCAAAACGATCACGCAATGGAGAAGTCAAAGAACCCGCTCTAGTGGTCGCACCAACCAAAGTAAAAGGGGGCAAATCTAATTTAATGGAACGAGCAGCGGGTCCTTCGCCAATCATAATATCCAACTGATAGTCTTCCATTGCTGGATAAAGGACTTCTTCAATAGCAGGGGAAAGTCGATGGATTTCATCAATAAATAACACATCATGCGGTTCAAGATTAGTAAGCATTGCAGCCAAATCGCCCGCTTTTTCTAATACAGGCCCTGACGTCGTACGAATATTCACGCCCATTTCATTTGCCACAATATTAGCAAGCGTTGTTTTTCCCAAGCCAGGAGGGCCAAAAATCAATAAATGATCTAAGGCATCTTGACGTAGTTTGGCTGCCTTGATGAAAATATCCATCTGCTCGCGTACTTGCGGCTGCCCAACATAATCTGCTAATAGTTTAGGACGAATAGCACGGTCGATAACATCTTCATCAAGCTTAGCTTGCCCGCTAATAATTCTATCTGCTTCAATCATATTTTTCCTACAATGCGGCTTTTAATGCTTCACGAATAACTTGTTCACTGGTTAATTCAGGTTTAGCAACGCATTTTACCATTTTTTCTGCTTCTGCAGGTTTATAACCTAAAGCAATCAAGGCTGAAATTGCTTCATCAGATGAACTTTCCGAGTGGGATTCAATAGATGGGGATAATGGAATATGCGTACTTTCTACAAAGAAATCGCTTTGTTTTACGCCTTTAAATTTACCTTTGAGTTCAACTAACAAACGTTCAGCTGTTTTTTTGCCAACACCTGGAATTTTAGTGAGTTTAGAAAGTTCTTCTCTCTCTATTGCATAGGCAAATTGTTCGACCGACATGGCGGATAAAATCGCTAAGGCTAATTTAGGCCCAACCCCATTTGTTTTAATTAATTCACGAAATAAAGTGCGGTCTGTTTTCTGGGCAAATCCAAAGAGTAAGTGAGCATCTTCACGAACAACAAGATGGGTGAATAAAGTTGTTTCTTGTCCAATTTCTGGTAAATCATAGAAACTCGTCATAGGCAAAAGCAATTCATAGCCTACGCCTTGCACATTGAGTAAAATTTCTGGAGGTTGTTTTTCTAAAAGAATGCCTTGTAAGCGACCGATCATAATTCTTCCGAATGATAAAAAAATTAACGCATAGAATAAAATAAAACTGGACGAACATCCAGTTAAATTTTTAATCTAAAGCGTCCTCGGCTATATCTGGTCTTTAAAAGTGCGGTCATTTTTTCTTGCGTTTCTGTCATTTTCACAGAATTGGCAATATGTAAAGAATGTTGAATAGAATGAGCGTGTGTAATCGCAATAGCCAACGCATCCGCGGCATCGGCTTGAGGTTTATCTGATAACTTCAAAATACGAGTCACCATTTCTTGCACTTGTACTTTATCAGCAGAACCAATGCCCACAACCGTTTGTTTTACTAAACGTGCGGCATATTCAAAAACAGGTAAATCATTATTTACCGCTGCAACAATCGCCGTGCCGCGAGCCTGCCCAAGTTTCAATGCTGAATCCGCATTCTTCGCCATAAACACTTGCTCAATCGCAAACATATTAGGTTGAAATTGCGTGATGATTTCAGTTACTCCAGCATAAATGCGTTTCAAACGGGTGGGTAAATCTTCAACTTGAGTACGAATTGCGCCACTACCGAGATATTCTAAATGTCTCCCTGTTTGGCGAATCACACCGTAACCCGTTACGCGAGAGCCGGGGTCAATACCTAAAATAATGCTCATAATTTCTATAAAAAATAGGTAATTAAATTACCCATTTATTGCATTATTAAAGTTGAGATGCCACTTCGTCACAGATTTCTCCGTTGTGATATACGTTTTGTACGTCATCACAATCTTCCAACATATCAATTAAACGAAGTAATTTTGGTGCAGTTTCAATATCAAGATCGACGGTTGTTGATGGAATCATCGTTACTTCAGCTTCTTGTACTTTAAAACCAGCTGCTTCAATGCCATCGCGCACTGAACCTAAATCTTCCCAAGCAGTATAGATTTCAAATGAACCATCATCTTGTGGTTGAATATCATCAGCACCCGCTTCGATTGCCGCTTCAGTTAAGGCATCTTCATCCGCTTCTGCGATTAAGATTAAACCTTTTTTGCTAAATAAATAACCCACAGAACCTTCTGTTCCCAAGTTACCACCACATTTAGTAAAACTTGGGCGTACTTGTGAGATCGTACGGTTTGCATTATCACTTAAACATTCCACCATAACCGCTGTACCGCCTGGGCCATAACCTTCATAGATTTTGGTTTCCATATTGGTATCATCGCCACCACCTACGCCACGATCAATAGCACGGTTGATAGTATCGCGCGTCATATTGTTGCTAAGTGCTTTATCTACTGCTGCACGTAAACGCGGGTTAGCACTCACATCGCCACCACCAATTTTAGCTGCGGTAACAAGTTCACGAATTAATTTAGTAAAAATTTTACCGCGTTGTGCATCTTGTGCTGCTTTGCGGTGTTTAATATTAGCCCACTTACTATGACCTGCCATTTTATTTCCTTCTATTTATCTTTAAGAATATATTTTCTAATTGCTTCCGCATTATTGGAAGATTTTGTCATTTGGATTGCTTGTTCAGGGGAAACCCATTGATATGCCAAATGCTCACTCAATACTGGAATAAATTCTTTTTCCGCCTCACACAAAAACAAATGTTCTTTGCAGTGAGTAATATTCGGTGCGTATTTATAGCGGAAATGTGGAAAAATTTCAAATTCTATGCTCTCATTGCAATCAAAAAGCGCGGTGGAATTTTCCGAAATTTCTAACCGCACTTCTTCCCATAGCTCACGAATTGCTGTTTTTTTTGGTGTCTCACCACTTTCAATGGTGCCAGTAACAGACTGCCAAAAATCAGGATCATCTTGGCGTTGGAGCATTAAAACTCGGTTTGTATTTTTAGCGTAAATTACAACAAGAACAGATTGATTATTTTTGTATTGCATCATTAAAAATGCGGTCAAATCTGACCGCACTTCATTCCTAATATTCCAAACTTATTCTGCTTTAACGACAGAAATTGCCAACTCTTCCAATGCTTGCGGATTTACAAAACTCGGGGCTTCCGTCATTAAGCACGCTGCTGCCGTGGTTTTCGGGAAGGCAATTACATCACGAATGTTTTCTGTTCCAGTTAAAAGCATGGTTAAACGGTCTAAACCGAATGCTAAACCAGCATGCGGTGGAGTACCGAATTTTAATGCATCTAATAAGAAACCGAATTTCTCGCGTTGTTGTTCTTCGTCAATACCAAGAATACGGAACACAGTTTGTTGCATTTTCGGATCAAAAATACGCACAGAACCACCACCCACTTCGTAGCCGTTGATGACCATATCGTAAGCATTGGCTACCGCACTTGTTGGATCAGCCTCTAATTGCTCTGGGCTGAAATCTTTTGGTGAAGTGAATGGATGGTGCATTGCTGCAAGATTACCTTCTTCATCACGTTCAAACATTGGGAAATCAATGACCCAAAGCGGTTGCCATTCGTCTAAACGAGTTAAGCCAAGATCACAACCTAATTTCAAACGTAACGCACCCATTGCATCAGTGGTCGTTTGCCATTTGTCTGCACCGAAGAATAAAATATCGCCAGTTTGTGCATTCACACGTTCTGCTAACGCTTTCCATACCTCTTCATTTAAGAATTTCGCAATCGGACTTTGCACGCCTTCAAGACCAGCATTAATATCGTTTACTTTTGCCCAAGCCAAACCTTTTGCACCGTAGATGCCTACAAATTGTGTATATTCATCAATTTGTTTACGAGTAATTTCTGCACCATTTGGTACTCGAATGACTGCAACACGGCCATTTGGATTGTTTGCTGGCTCATTAAATACTTTAAATTCAACATCTTTGACAATATCTGCTACATCTACCATTTCTAATGGATTACGCAAATCTGGCTTATCCGAACCAAAACGACGCATTGCTTCTTGCCAAGTCATCACTGGGAACTTACCTAAATCTACACCAATGGTATCAAGCCATAAGTCGTGCACCATACGTTCCATAATTTCGCGGACTTCTGGCGCAGTTAGGAAAGAAGTTTCCACATCGATTTGAGTAAACTCAGGCTGACGGTCTGCTCGCAAATCTTCATCACGGAAACATTTTACGATTTGATAATAGCGGTCAAAACCAGACATCATTAAAAGCTGTTTGAAAAGCTGTGGTGATTGCGGCAATGCATAGAATTTGCCTTTATGCACACGGCTTGGCACTAAATAGTCGCGCGCGCCTTCTGGCGTTGCTTTGGTAAGCATTGGAGTTTCAATATCAAGGAAACCATTATCATCCATAAAGCGACGCACAAAGCTGGTGATTTTTGCACGGGTTTTCAAACGCTGCGCCATTTCAGGACGACGTAAATCTAAATAACGGTATTTTAAACGTTGTTCTTCGGTGTTATTTTGGTTGAAGTCTAATGGTAAAACATCAGAAGCATTGTAGATGCGTAATTCTTTCGCTAACACTTCCACTTCGCCCGTAGCCATATTTTTATTGATTTGGTTTTCAGGACGCGCAATCACTTCACCTTTAATTTGAATACAGAATTCATTACGTAACCCAGCAGCCGCTGTCAATGCATCTTGATATTTAGGATCAAAACAAACTTGCACAATGCCATCACGATCGCGCATATCAATAAAAATCAAGCCACCTAAATCACGACGGCGATGAACCCAACCGCTTAATGTTACGTCTTGTCCGATATTGTTACGGTTTAATGCTCCGCAATAATGTGTACGCATCATTTCAAAATCCTTTGTACTCTTTTAATTATGCTCAAAAATCTGTCGCAATTATAGCGGAAAACCAAGAGAGATAAAAAGGTTATTTATGCTGACAAATCAATCAAAAAAGCAAAGAAAAGTAATAAATGTTCAAAATAAAGGCTTTTTTGTGCCATATCATCAGATTTTTTGTTATATTATGCGGCTTGTTGAGATTAAATTACGTTAAGGATAACCACATGTTATTTATCAATATTACTTTTGCCTGTATTTTAGCGATCCGTTTTTACAGTCTGTCTATTTCAATTCGTCATGAAAAAGCACTCATTGCAAAGGGTGCAATACAGTATGGTAAACGCAATTCCACACTGTTGTCCATTGCCCATGTTGCATTTTATTTTGCGGCGATCATTGAGGCTAATAAGCAAAACCTGTCATTTAATAGCACTTCACAAATAGGGTTGGCGATTTTAATTTTTGCTATTGCAATGCTATTTTATGTGATTTATGAGCTAAAAGAGATTTGGACAGTAAAAATTTATATTTTACCAGAACATCAAATTAATCGCTCTTTCTTGTTTAAATACGTACGTCACCCAAATTATTTCTTAAACATTATTCCCGAATTAATTGGTTTATCGCTTTTCTGTCAGGCTAAATATACCGCATTGGTTGGACTACCTATTTATTTGCTTATCTTAGCCGTGCGTATTAAACAAGAAGAGAGTGCCATGTCGCATTTATTTCCTAAATCATAATTTATAAATTTCTTCTAGAATAACGACTCTTTCTCTCTGCCTTTAACACATTATGGTAAAAGATACTCTATTTTCTACCCCCATTGCTAAATTGGGGGATTTCATCTTTGACGAGAACGTTGCTGAAGTCTTTCCAGATATGATTCAACGTTCCGTGCCTGGCTATTCCAACATTATTACGGCAATCGGTATGCTGGCAGAACGTTTCGTCACGGCTGATAGTAACGTTTATGATCTAGGTTGCTCACGAGGAACTGCCACACTTTCTGCACGTCGAAATATTCATCAACCCAACGTAAAAATTATTGGTATCGATAATTCTCAACCGATGGTTGAACGTTGTCGCCAACATATTGCGGCATATCATAGTGAGGTACCTGTAGAAATTCTCTGTGACGATATTCGCCACGTTGAAATTAAAAATGCCTCAATGGTCATTCTCAACTTCACCTTGCAATTTTTACCGCCTGAAGATCGCGTGGCATTGCTCACGAAGATTTATGAAGGATTAAATCCAAATGGCGTATTAGTACTTTCTGAAAAATTCCGTTTTGAAGATACTAAAATTGATCATTTACTCATTGACTTGCACCACCAATTCAAGCGAGCCAATGGTTATAGCGAATTAGAAGTGAGCCAAAAACGCACCGCACTTGAAAATGTGATGCGTACAGATTCTATTGAGACACACAAAGTGCGGTTAAAAAACGTAGGATTTTCACAAGTAGAACTTTGGTTCCAATGCTTTAATTTTGGCTCGATGATTGCGGTTAAATAAAACAACGGTAATTTGATCTTCTTGCTTGCATACAGCAATTGAAATGATTAGTATATACTTATTAAATACATAGTATATACGAGAGGGTAAATATGCTTACTAAAGTGTTTCAAAGTGGTAACAGCCAAGCTGTTCGGATCCCGATGGACTTTCGTTTTGACGTCGATACCGTAGAAATTTTCCGAAAGGAAAATGGGGATGTGGTATTACGCCCAGTTTCTAAAAAAACAGATGATTTTCTTGCGTTATTTGAAGGATTTGATGAGACCTTTATTCAAGCACTTGAAGCGCGTGATGATTTACCGCCTCAGGAGCGAGAAAATTTATGATTTATATGTTAGACACCAATATCATTATTTATTTAATGAAAAATCGCCCCAAAATTATTGCCGAACGAGTATCACAATTATTGCCTAATGATCGCTTAGTTATGAGCTTTATTACTTATGCTGAACTTATTAAAGGCGCCTTTGGTAGTCAAAATTATGAGCAATCAATACGAGCAATAGAATTACTTACTGAACGAGTGAATGTACTATATCCCAATGAACAAATCTGTTTACATTATGGCAAATGGGCAAATACACTCAAAAAACAAGGGCGACCTATCGGAAATAATGATCTATGGATCGCTTGTCACGCATTGAGTTTAAATGCCGTTCTTATTACACATAATGTAAAAGAATTTCAGCGAATTACAGATCTTCAGTGGCAAGATTGGACAAAATAGATAATTCTGATTTTTTATTTTACTTATGACATAATCTGTTTAACTCAACTAAAAAAGGACAAACCAATGCAAATTTTACACACTATGTTACGCGTGGGCGATTTAGATCGTTCAATCAAATTTTATCAAGATGTTTTAGGTATGCGTTTATTACGCACCAGTGAAAATCCAGAATACAAATATACGCTGGCTTTTTTAGGTTACGAAGATGGCGAAAGTGCGGCAGAAATTGAATTAACATACAACTGGGGCGTAGATAAATATGAACATGGCACAGCATATGGACATATCGCTATCGGCGTAGATGATATTTATGCCACTTGTGAAGCCGTTCGCGCGAGCGGTGGTAACGTTACTCGCGAAGCAGGGCCAGTGAAAGGTGGATCAACCGTCATTGCTTTTGTTGAAGATCCAGATGGTTATAAAATTGAATTTATCGAAAACAAAAGTACTAAATCTGGTTTAGGCAACTAAAGTGCGGTCAATTTTTATTGTATTTTTAATAACGTAGGGATTCCTACGTTATTTTATTTTTAAGAGATAGATTATGTCCGATTCTCAAGAAATCCCTTATCACAACCAATTAAAAAATCGCTTTCGTGGCTATTTCCCCGTCATTATTGATGTTGAAACTGCAGGTTTTGATGCAAAAAAAGATGCGTTACTCGAACTAGCCGCCATCACATTAAAAATGGATGAAAACGGTTATTTGCATCCTGATCAGAAATGCCATTTTCATATCAAGCCTTTTGAAGGCGCAAATATTAATCCAGAATCCTTGAAATTTAATGGTATTGATATTCACAATCCACTACGTGGCGCGGTGTCTGAACTTGATGCAATCACGGGATTATTTCAAATGGTGCGTCGAGGACAAAAAGATGCAGATTGCCAACGTTCTATCATTGTGGCGCACAATGCCACTTTTGACCAAAGTTTTGTGATGGCTGCCGCTGAACGTACTGGCGTAAAGCGTAATCCCTTCCACCCTTTTGGCATGTTTGATACCGCAAGTTTAGCAGGATTGATGTTTGGTCAGACTGTTCTCGTTAAAGCCTGTCAAGCCGCAAAAATTCCTTTTGATGGTAAACAAGCCCATTCAGCGTTATATGATACCGAACGCACGGCGAAATTATTCTGCTATATGGTCAATCATTTAAAAGATTTAGGTGGTTTCCCACATATTGCTTCTGAACTAGAACAGGAAAAAACAACTGAAAAAGAGACCGCACTTTAAGAAAAATAAAAAACTGGTTGCAATCGTTTTATTTTTCCAGTAGTTTAAAAGCAATTCTTATTTGGAGATAAAAAATGAACATTATCCGTCGTCACCATCATCACCATTCAACTGAATAATCTTTCAGGTTTTTGGTGTGCTTGGAAGATTTCTTCCGAGCTGACAGGATAATAAAAATCTTACCCCTCGGAAGGCAACTTTCGAGGGGTTTTGTTTTATTTACGATATAGGAGGCATTAATTTAGCGTTATTCTTTATTCAATAAAAATTTTAAAGTAAAGTATTTATCATTTAATTTACAAGGAAAAACACAATGTTATCAAACCCTGTTGTTATCTCAATCATCGTTTTGCTGGCACTTAGTTTGCTACGCATCAACGTTATTATCGCACTGGTGATTGCTGCGCTTACCGCAGGATTTATCGGTGATTTAGGTTTAACTAAAACCATCGAAACCTTTACAGGCGGCTTAGGTGGCGGTGCTGAAGTCGCAATGAACTATGCAATACTTGGAGCGTTCGCCATTGCTATTTCTAAATCAGGAATTACTGATTTAATCGCTTATAAAATCATCACAAAAATGAATAAAACACCAACTGCTGGCAATTTAACTTGGTTTAAATATTTCATTTTTGCGGTATTGGCATTGTTTGCCATCTCCTCTCAAAACTTACTTCCAGTGCATATTGCTTTTATTCCAATCGTTGTACCACCACTACTTTCAATCTTTAACCGTTTAAAAATTGACCGCCGTGCAGTAGCTTGCGTACTTACATTTGGTTTAACTGCTACCTATATATTATTACCAGTAGGCTTTGGAAAAATCTTTATTGAAAGTATTTTAGTTAAAAACATTAATCAAGCTGGCGCAACCTTAGGTTTACAAACAAATGTAGCACAAGTTTCTTTAGCAATGTTGTTACCTGTTATTGGAATGATTTTAGGCTTACTCACAGCCATATTTATTACCTACCGTAAACCACGTGAATACAATATCAATGTTGAAGAGGCAACAACTAAAGATATTGAAGCTCACATTGCTAATATTAAACCAAAACAAATTGTTGCAAGTTTAATCGCGATTGTCGCGACCTTCGCAACACAATTAGTCACAAGTTCAACTATCATTGGCGGTTTAATTGGCTTAATTATTTTCGTACTATGTGGCATTTTCAAACTAAAAGAAAGCAACGATATTTTTCAACAAGGCTTGCGCTTAATGGCAATGATTGGCTTTGTAATGATTGCTGCTTCAGGTTTTGCAAATGTGATTAATGCCACCACTGGCGTAACAGATTTAGTACAAAGCCTAAGTTCTGGTGTTGTGCAAAGTAAAGGTATTGCCGCATTATTAATGCTTGTCGTTGGTTTATTAATTACAATGGGTATTGGCTCATCATTCTCTACAGTACCGATTATTACATCAATTTACGTACCACTCTGTTTATCTTTTGGTTTTTCTCCATTAGCGACAATTTCTATTGTAGGCGTAGCAGCGGCTTTAGGAGATGCAGGTTCGCCCGCATCAGACTCAACATTAGGCCCAACATCTGGCTTGAATATGGATGGCAAACACGATCACATTTGGGATTCTGTTGTACCTACCTTTATTCACTATAATATTCCATTATTGGTATTCGGCTGGATTGCAGCAATGTACCTTTAACGATTATAATCCCCCACTTGGGGGATTTTTTTATGACTGTTCAACAACTTATCCAACGCTTAGATCAAAAAGTTCAACAACTTTATCAAGCTCATTTATCCAAACGAGAAGAAAAAATCTTCGCCAAATTTGACCGCACTTTATTTAGTGAAAATGGACAAAATGTTTCCTTTTATCTAAAAGAAATCAATCAAACGCTAGATAGAATAAAGACATTAGAGTCTAACGATTCTAATCACTATAATTTTCTAGCTGAGCGTTTACTCGCCCAATGTTCCGTTCTTTCGGAAGCTTTAGTTCGCAAAAATACTCATCTAACTGAATCCCAAACAACAACGAAACAAACCATTCAAAAATCTCAACATAGCATTCATAAATTACCACCAAGAGAACGCCTAGAAAAATATTACGAAGCACGAGAACAATTGAATAATCTTTATCGACAGCATAAAGATTTAGCACAAGCTGAAAAAAATAATGATGAGAAAATACGTTATGCTCAACTTGCAGAAGTTTATAAAAAACGCCAGCAAAAATGCCAAGATGCAATCGATCTTTTAGAAGAATATTTGGTGTTTAAAGAAGAAGTGGAAAACCGTGAAAATACGGAAAACAAATGATTAGAAATAAAAAACTAATTCTTCCGAATTAGTTAGCTCGTAAAAATTGATGGCGGAGGAATAGGGATTCGAACCCTAGGAGGGCGTAAACCCTCGCCGGTTTTCAAGACCGGTGCCTTCAACCACTCGACCATTCCTCCGTGATTTAACGAGCGTGAATAATACGTTCTCTAATAAAAACCGTCAAGTAGAAATAATCTCATTTTTATCAAGTGATTATTTTTACCACAGCTTATAAAAAATGCCTTTCCTATTTATGAACGGAAAGGCATTTTTGTTGAATGAATTTCAGTGCTTTTTATTACTACAATATATCGCAGAAATTAACCGCACTTTTGTCATCTAAACAATTATTTTACGCGAGAGACGTATTCGCCAGAGCGGGTATCAACTCTGATAACTTCGCCGATTTGGACGAAAAGCGGCACTTTTACAACTGCGCCTGTGCTTAATGTTGCAGGTTTACCGCCAGTGCCTGCGGTATCGCCTTTAAGACCTGGGTCTGTATCGACGATTTCTAATTCAACAAAGTTTGGTGGCGTAACAGTAATTGGTGCGCCATTCCATAAAGTCACGATACAATCTGCTTGGTCTAATAACCATTTTTCTGCATCGCCTACGGCTTTTGCATCTGCAGAGTACTGTTCAAATGTTTCTGGGTGCATAAAGTACCAGAATGCATCGTCTTTGTATGAATAAGTTAAGTTAAGATCCATAACATCAGCTGCTTCAACCGAAGTGCCAGATTTAAAGTTTACGTCTAATACTTTGCCTGAAATTAATTTACGAATACGAGTACGAGTGAATGCCTGACCTTTGCCTGGTTTTACAAATTCATTTTCAACGATGACACAAGGCTCGCCGTCTTGCATAAATTTTAGACCTGGTTTGAAATCACTGGTAGTATATGTAGCCATATTTGAAATATCCTAAAAATGAGAGATGGTTTGAAAAGTGCGTATTTTACCCCAAGAACCCGTCATTAGAGAAGAACAAAATTGGCTCACAATTCTAAAAAATGCCATTTCAGATCCTAAATTATTACTAAAAGCCTTAAATTTACCAGAAGATGATTTTGAGCAATCCATTGCTGCGCGGAAACTTTTTTCGCTCCGCGTGCCACAACCTTTCATTGATAAAATAGAAAAAGGTAATCCGCAAGATCCCCTTTTCTTGCAAGTGATGTGTTCTGATTTAGAGTTTGTGCAAGCGGAGGGATTTAGTACGGATCCCTTAGAAGAAAAAAATGCCAATGCGGTGCCAAATATTCTTCATAAATATAGAAATCGCTTGCTCTTTATGGCAAAAGGCGGTTGTGCGGTGAATTGTCGTTATTGCTTTCGCCGACATTTTCCTTACGATGAAAACCCAGGAAATAAAAAAAGCTGGCAACTGGCGTTAGATTACATTGCGGCACATTCTGAAATAGAAGAAGTGATTTTTTCAGGTGGCGATCCTTTAATGGCGAAAGATCACGAATTAGCGTGGTTAATAAAACATTTGGAAAATATACCGCACTTACAACGTTTGCGTATTCACACCCGTTTGCCTGTTGTGATTCCGCAACGGATTACTGATGAATTTTGCACTTTATTAGCAGAAACTCGTTTGCAAACAGTTATGGTGACACACATTAATCACCCGAATGAAATTGATCAAATTTTTGCTCATGCGATGCAAAAATTAAACGCCGTGAATGTCACGCTTTTGAATCAATCTGTTTTGCTAAAAGGCGTGAATGATGATGCGCAAATTCTAAAAATATTGAGCGATAAACTTTTTCAAACAGGCATTTTGCCTTATTACTTGCATTTGCTGGATAAAGTTCAAGGGGCGAGCCATTTTTTGATTAGCGATATTGAAGCTATGCAAATCTATAAAACCTTGCAATCTCTGACTTCTGGCTATCTTGTTCCTAAACTTGCACGAGAAATTGCGGGCGAGCCAAATAAGACTTTATACGCAGAATAAGATCCGATAAAATACACATAATTTTTTCGCCGCACTTTTGAGCTTCTCAATTTTGTGGCTAATTAATATAAATAAGAACAAGCATCAGAGGCAATCCAGTGAATTCTATGGATAAAAATCAACAATCATCTCAAAATGAATTGGATTTAGGGCTTAATCAAGAGCCAATTACACCAAAGAAAACAATTCAGCCAAGTTCGTCAATTTTAGGTAAAGCAAAAGGGTTATTTGCCAAAAAAAATCACGTGCAAACTAACTTTCAGCAACGTAAAGAACCTACTTTTGGCGATTCATCAACGCAAGAAAATGATCCTTTAATTCCGAGTGAAAATTTGAAAAAAGTGCAAAAGCCTGTTCTTCAAACTTCTTCCACAGAAGAAAATATTTCTGCGGTTGATGAAGAAATCAGTGCTGAAAATAACGCGGATGAACCCGTCGAAAAGGCTGAAAAACCTATTTTAGCTCAACCAGAAAAATGGAAAATATTACAAGTATTGCCAGCAAAACATCGCCGTTTATTTATGGCTATTTTTGTGTTGGTTATTTTATTGATTATTTTCTTCGCATTAAAACCAAGTTCTGACACCGTTGAGTCTTTTACTCAATCTAACAGCAATGAAGTTCCTGTGCAGTTCCAATCGTTAGATCAAAGTCAGCCACTGGAAACCACGATTTTAGATAATCCTCCTGCACAAAATCAAATGGCTGTAGAACAAGCTAACCAATCTGAATTTGCACCAAAAGCAGAGGAAGCGGCGAATAATACGACGGCTCAAAACCCATTAGTAGAAAATGCGCCAATGCAACAAAATGTTGTTCAATCTCCAAGTCAAATGCCAAATGAAATGGCTGCGGCATCTGTTATGCCTATGCAACCAGCTCAAGCGGAACAGCCAAAAGCAACTGTGCCAGTTCAGCCGATGAAAAAAGCGGTAGAGCCACAAGTTGCGCATAAAGATACTGTGAAAAAAGAAGTGAAAGTGGCGGAGAATGCACAGGCTCCATCAAAAGCAACGGAACAAAACGTCGCTAAAACAGCAGGAAACGCACCGATTGTTGAAGCCAAACCTGTTCAAGTAAAAAAAGAAAAGAAAGTTCAAATCGTTGATGCAAAACCTGTGAGTAAATCTGCAGCCTCTCGTCTTTCTGCGAAAACATTAACTGTGCCGAAAGGTGTTTCGCTGATGCAAGTCTTCCGTGATAATCAACTTAATATTTCCGATGTAAACGCAATGAGCAAAGCAGCAGGGGCGGGCAATGTTTTAAGTAGCTTTAAATCTGGCGATAAAGTAACGGTATCTGTGAATAATCAAGGGCGAGTAAATGAAATGCGTTTATCCAATGGTGCGCGTTTTGTGCGTCAGTCTGATGGTTCTTATCAATATAAAAAATAATTTTTTGGGCGAGTAATCGCCTTTTTTCTTTTTAAGTTATTTTCTCAAGGTAGGATTTATGTTGAAAAAAACATCTCTTATTTTTACCGCACTTTTACTGGCTGGCTGTGCGCAAAATGCGAATGTGACAACACCTCAAACGCAAAAAATGCAAGTAGAAAAAGTGGATAAAGCCTTACAAAAAGGCGAAGCTGACCGATATTTATGTCAAGATGATAAAGTTGTTCGTGTTGTACACGCCACGCATAAAAAATACAAAAAAAATTTGCATTATGTTACCGTCACTTTTCAAGGCGTATCAGAAAAACTAACCTTAATGATTTCTGAACGTGGTAAAAATTACGCCAATATTCGTTGGATGTGGCAAGAGCGTGATGATTTTAGTACGCTAAAAACGAATCTCGGCGAAATTTTAGCAACGCAATGTGTCTCACAAACAAGTGAACGCTTATCTGGACAATAATCGTGCAAAGCGAACTTCAACGTGGTTTTGTTTTGCATCGTCGCCCTTATAGTGAAACGAGCTTATTGGTAGATTTATTCACTGAAGAAAGTGGGCGTTTAACCGTGATTGCAAAAGGGGCGCGTGCAAAGCGTTCATCTTGGAAATCGGTTTTGCAACCTTTCACACCTTTATTGTTGCGTTGGACGGGAAAAAGCACATTGAAAACCCTCACTAAAGCTGAACCTGCCGCAATTACACTGCCTTTACAACAAATTGCCCTTTATAGTGGATTTTATGTAAATGAATTACTCACTCGTGTTATTGAGTCTGAAACTCCAAATCCTGCGCTTTTTCAACATTATTTAAAATGCTTAACTGGCTTGGCAACGGAAACTAACGTTGAGCCAACGTTGCGTCTTTTTGAATTTCAACTTTTACAAATGCTCGGTTACGGCGTGGATTTTCTGCATTGTGCGGGGTCTGGCGAGCCAGTGGATTTCTCAATGACATATCGTTATCGTGAGGAAAAAGGTTTCATCGCGTCTTTAGTGAAAGATAATCTTACTTTTTACGGCAGAGATTTATTAGCTTTTGAAGCCCTCGATTTTTCTGATGATGCGGTACGTCAAGCAGCAAAACGTTTTACTCGTATTGCACTGAAACCCTATCTTGGCGATAAACCATTAAAAAGCCGAGAGTTATTCACTCAAAATATTTTACTTTTAAAATAATGGTTCTTCTTTATACCCCAAAGCAAAAAACAAAAAATGTTCAAACCATTACGGCGGATATTCTTGATTTAGATTATCAAGGTTTAGGCGTGGCGAAAATTAATGGTAAAACTTGGTTTATTGAAAATGCACTTCCGTACGAAAAAGTGGAATGTCGTATTTTGGAAGATAAACGCCAATATGGACACGCCATTGCAAAAAAATGGCGAGTAAAAAGCCCTGAACGTTTAGCACCAAAATGTGCTCATTTTATGCGTTGTGGTGGTTGCCAAGGGCAGCATATTCCCATTGAAATGCAGAGAAAAGCGAAAGAATCCGCATTGTTTAAGCGATTAAGTAAATTACAGTCAGAACCTATTTCATTCCAACCTATGATTTGTGGCGATGCTTGGGCATATCGTCGTCGTGTGCGTTTGAGTTTATGGTTTAATCCAAACACAAAACAAATCGACATGGGCTTTCGTCAGAAAAATACCAACGATTTAATACCCGTTCAATCTTGCGAAGTAGCAGAACCTGCAATTAATTATTTACTGCCTAAATTAACCGCACTTTTAGAAAAATTTTCCACACCGAAACAGCTTGGGCATATTGAATTGGTGGCTGCCGATAATGGCGTCGCAATGTTGTTACGTTACACGAAAAACCTTGCGGAAATTGACCGCACTTTATTGCTCAAATTTGCTGAACAAGAAAAATTAATGCTGTTTTTACAAAGCGACAAAGGCATTGAACAAATCTATGGCGATGCGCCTTATTATCAATTTTCTGATGGCATAAAATTACATTTTGATATTCGTGATTTTATTCAAGTAAATAGTGCATTAAATGAACGTATGATCAATACAGCGTTGGATTGGCTTGAATTGAGCCAACAAGATTGCGTGTTAGATTTATTTTGCGGCATGGGAAATTTTACGCTTCCTCTTGCCAAACGCGTGAAAAGTGCGGTAGGAATTGAAGGCGTTTTTGAAATGGTACAAAAAGCGGCGCAAAATGCCGCAAGAAACCAAATCAAAAATATTGAATTTTTCCAAGCCGATCTTGACCAATCCTTTGTTGAACAACCTTGGGCTAATCAGTCGTTCAATAAAATTTTGCTTGATCCTCCACGCAGTGGCGCAGCTTTCGCGTTAAATGCTTTGTGCGAGCTGAAAGCAGAGAAAATTTTATATGTGTCTTGTAATCCTGCAACATTAGTGCGTGATGCGGAAATTTTATGTGATTTTGGCTACAAGATTGAAAAAAGTGCGGTGATAGATATGTTCCCTCATACGGGGCATTTGGAATCGATAACCTTATTCACTACAAAATAACTCGGTTATTCGGTACAATATCCACCCAAAATAAAAGCGACAGGAAGTTGCTTGCTCTTCATCAACAAGGGGGTATTATGGTTGCTGTTCGTGGTTCTCATTTGTTAAATCCGCAGAATTTTGTGATTGAACAATGGTGCACTGGCTTAAAACTAGCAGAACAAACAGAAAAAAGTTTGATCGATGCGTGGTATTACGCACGTGATTTAATGAATGCCTATCCCGATGAAATGAAGAATGCGACCTTAATGCTGCAGTCTGGCGTGGAAATGGTAGAAATTTTGCACGAACTTAATATGGATGCGGAAACATTGCTTACTGCCATGTTGTTTCCTATTGTTGCAAATAAATTAACAGACTGGGAAAGTCTAAAAGAAAAATTTGGTGCGAAAATTACTAAATTACTTAAAGGCGTGTTGGAGATGGATAATATTCGCCAACTTAATGCCAGTCATTCCGCTAACGCTCTGCAAGTGGATAATGTTCGCCGTATGTTGTTGGCAATGGTGGACGATTTCCGCTGCGTGATCATCAAACTTGCCGAACGTATTACTTTCTTGCGTGATGCAGAGTATCGTTGTGCAGAGGAAGACAAAGTCCTTGCCGTCAAAGAATGTTCTTATATTTATGCCCCTCTTGCCAATCGTCTTGGAATTGGTCAGCTGAAATGGGAGTTAGAAGATTACTGCTTCCGTTATCTTCATCCTGAACAATATCGCGCTATTGCTAAATTATTGCAGGAACGTCGTCTTGATCGTGAACATTACATTGCTGATTTCGTCAGTGAGTTGAGCAGTTATTTACGTGAAAATATCAAGCAAGTGGAAGTCTATGGCCGTCCGAAACATATTTACAGCATTTGGCGCAAAATGCAGAAAAAGAATCTTGAGTTCAGCGGTTTATATGATGTAAGAGCGGTCAGAATTATCGTGCAAAAATTGCAAGATTGTTACACCGCACTTGGGATTGTGCATACTCAATTTAAACACTTACCCAAAGAATTTGACGATTATGTCGCGAACCCGAAACCGAACGGTTATCAATCTATTCATACTGTTGTTTTAGGTAAAGGTGGCAAGCCAATTGAAGTACAAATTCGAACCCAACAAATGCATGATGATGCAGAGTTAGGTATGGCGGCACACTGGAAATATAAAGAAGGCAATACAGGCAGTATGTCTGCCTATGAAGAAAAAATTGCGTGGTTGCGTAAATTGTTAGCTTGGCAAGATGATATTACGGATTCAGGCGAAGTGCTGGCAGAGTTGCGTAGCCAAGTGTTTGATGACCGTGTATATGTGTTTACGCCAAAGGGCGAAGTGGTGGATTTGCCAACGGGATCTACACCATTAGATTTTGCTTACGCCATTCATAGTGAAATTGGTCATCGCTGTATCGGGGCAAAAGTTGCGGGGCGTATTGTGCCATTTACCTATCAGCTACAAATGGGTGATCAAATTGATATTATTACCCAGAAAAATCCGAACCCGAGCCGTGACTGGCTAAACCCACATTTAGGATTTACTCACACCGCAAAATCTCGAGCCAAAATTCAAGCGTGGTTTAAAAAACAAGATCGCGATAAAAATATTCCAGCGGGTAAAGAATTACTCGATAATGAACTCGCGCTTTTGAATTTAAGTATTAAGCAAGTGGAACCTTATGCGTTACCACGCTATAACTTGAAAAATTTGGACGATCTTTATGCGGGCATTGGCAGTGGTGATATTCGTTTAAATAACTTAATCAATTTCTTGCAAAGTAAATTGATTAAAGTGACTGCTGAAGAAGCAGATCAAGAGATTTTACGTCATGTTGCTAACAAAAGTGCGGTCAATTCTCAGCAGAAATCTGAAAAGAACAATGGCTATGTGATTGTGGAGGGTGTGGACAATCTTATGCATCATATTGCGCGTTGCTGCCAGCCGATACCAGGCGATGCGATTGTTGGCTATATTACAATGGGACGTGGTATTTCTATTCACCGAGCGGATTGTGAACAATTCTTAGATTTGCAAGCGGCTCATCCAGAACGCGTAGTGGAATCAATTTGGGGCGAAAATTACGCAAGTGGTTTCCATATTAATATCCGTATTGTGGCAGGCGATCGCAATGGCTTATTGCGTGATATTACGACGGTTCTAGCAAATGAAAAAATTAGCGTATTAGGGGTCTCAAGCCGTGCTGATACCAAAAAACAGCTTGCTACTATTGATATGGAAATTGAACTTCATAATGTTGAAAGTTTGAGTAAAATATTGGCTCGATTAGCAAAATTAGATGATGTTATCGAAGCGAAGCGTTTATAAAAATAGGAAAATTTATGTATAAAACGACGGGGCTAACCCATTTAATCAATTCCACGAAATATTCATTACAAGGCTTAAAAAGTGCGTTTAAAAATGAAACGGCTTTTCGCCACGAATGTTTTTTAGCCTGCATTTTAATTCCTCTTACTTTCTTTTTAGGCGAAACAAAAATTGAAATTATATTGATGATTTCTTCTGTTTTGCTTGTGATGGCGTTAGAACTTTTAAACAGTGCGGTAGAGGCAGTTGTTGATCGCATTGGTACAGAACGCCACGAACTTTCAGGACGTGCGAAAGATCAAGGCTCTGCATCGGTATTTATTGCCCTTTGTATTGTCGGTATCGTTTGGGGCGGAATTTTATTCTTCTAACCCTCCAAAAGTGCGGTAAGTTTTTACCGCATTTTTGATTTATCCAATCACGTCAAAATTATTTATAAAAATAAGGAAAAATATGACCGCACTTTTAAAAATTGGTCTGGTGTCTGTTTCTGATCGCGCATCAGCAGGCGTATATCAAGATCAAGGTATCCCAGAATTACAGGCTTGGTTAGAACAAGCGTTAGTAGATCCTTTTCATTTGGAAACAAGATTAATCCCTGATGAACAACCGATTATTGAACAAACCTTAAAAGAGCTGGTGGATGAACAAGGTTGCCATTTAGTGCTGACAACTGGTGGAACTGGGCCAGCAAAACGCGATGTAACGCCTGATGCAACCCTTGCGGTAGCAGATCGAGAAATGCCAGGTTTTGGCGAACAAATGCGTCAAGTGAGTTTGCATTTTGTGCCTACCGCAATTTTATCCCGCCAAGTGGGTGTAATTCGTAAGGAAAGCTTGATTTTAAATCTTCCTGGTCAGCCTAAAGCGATTAAAGAAACCTTGGAAGGCGTGAAAGATAAAGAGGGAAATGTGCTTGTAAAAGGCATTTTTAGCGCAGTGCCTTATTGTTTGCAACTGATTAACGGCTTATATATTGATACCAAGCCTGAAATCATCGAAAGTTTCCGTCCTAAATCCGCAAGACGCGAAAATCTGGAGAAATAGCATGAAAAAAATCGAAGCAATGATTAAACCCTTTAAATTAGACGATGTGCGAGAAAGTCTTTCAGATATTGGTATTTCAGGTATGACAATCACGGAAGTACGCGGATTTGGTCGCCAAAAAGGTCATACAGAACTTTATCGTGGTGCGGAATATATGGTGGATTTTCTGCCGAAAGTGAAATTGGAAGTAGTGGTTCCTGATGAACTTGTGGATCAATGTATTGAAGCGATTGTTGAAACGGCACAAACAGGCAAAATCGGTGACGGCAAAATTTTTGTTTATCACGTTGAGCGAGCGATCCGCATTCGCACGGGCGAAGAAAACGAGGATGCGATTTAGTGCAAAATAATTTAAATTTACACCGCACTTTGCTTGGCATTGCTGCGGTGATTATTATCTTAGCTGGCGTAAAATTGGCGGCAGAAATCGTGGTGCCATTCTTGCTATCACTCTTTATCGCGATAATTTGTTCGCCGATAATTAAGGCGATGACCCAACGCCGCGTCCCGCATTGGTTAGCCATTACTTTGCTTTTTGTCTTGATTTCTTTGGTATTTTTCTTCTTAGTCGGGTTGATTAACAGCACGGCAAGAGAATTTACCCAATCTATTCCACAATATAAAGTTTTGCTTTCACAACGTGTGAGTGATTTAACTGGATTGTTGCAACGTTTCAATCTGCCTTTCACGCTTTCGCGTGAAACCATCCAAGAAAATTTTGACCCAAGCATCATTATGAATTTTGTAAGCCGAGTATTGCTGAATTTCTCTGGTGTAGTGAGTAATGTGTTTGTTTTAGTGTTGGTTGTGATTTTTATGCTTGCCGAAGCACCAACGATGAAACATAAATTTGCAATGGTAATTAGTTCAACCCCTCATGATGCAGCCAAAGAAGAACGCCATATTGATCGCGTTTTGCAAGGCGTAATTGGTTATCTTGGCATCAAAAGCATCACGAGTTTACTGACTGGCGTCGGAGTGTTTATTTTGTTGGAAGCCTGTGGGGTTCAATATGCCATTTTGTGGGCAACCTTGAGTTTCTTGCTGAATTATATTCCCAATATAGGTTCTATCATCGCGGCTATTCCGATTATTGTGCAAGCCTTATTACTGAATGGTTTTGGCATTGGCTTTGGCGTAGCAATCGGTGTTATTGCGATTAATATGGTTGTCGGTAACATTATTGAACCTAAAATGATGGGGCAACGATTAGGGCTTTCAACCTTAGTGGTGTTCCTTTCATTATTGTTTTGGGGATGGCTGCTTGGAACAGTGGGAATGCTACTGTCTGTTCCTTTGACGATGGCATTAAAAATTGCCTTGGAGTCCAGTCCCAATACAGCGAAATATGCCTGTCTATTAGGAGATGTCGAAGATTTCAAATAGATTTTAGAGATAAAAGTGCGGTGAATTTTCACCGCATTTTTTTATGATAAGTCTTGCGGATCGACGTCCAAAATTAACCGCACTAGGCTGTTTTTTTCAAGTTCGGCTTGTTGATATTCTCTTAATGCTTTTTGCAACGTCATTCTTGACGGATGTTGCAATAATAACTGCCAGCGATATTGCCCCGCTTTTTTGCTGAACGGTGCAGGCATTGGGCCAAGCATTTGTAATCCCGTAATTTGCTTCGATTGAAAAAAATCTGCAATTTGGCTTAAGCAATTTTCTGCAAGATCAGAATGTCGAGCCTGTGCTTTGAATAACGCCTGAAAAGTAAAAGGCGGCAATCCCATTGAATGGCGTAATTGTAAGGTTTCTTTTGCAAAAGCTTGGTAGCCATTTGCCAATAAAGTGGTAAGCAAAGGATGATCAGGATAATGTGTTTGTAGCACAACTTCACCTTGTTTATCGGCACGTCCTGCACGTCCAGCAACTTGAATATAAAGTTGAGCTAAACGTTCTTCTGCACGAAAATCCAGTGAAAATAATGCACTATCTACATTCACTAAGGCAACGAGAGTAACATTCGGAAAATGATGTCCTTTCGCGAGCATTTGTGTGCCAATCAAAATTTGGCTTTTGCCTTGTTGAATATCTTCTAAATAACCTTCCAATTTTCCTTTACGTGCCGTGCTATCGCGGTCGATTCGCGCTACAGAATAATGAGGAAATAGCGTTTTCAAGGTTTCTTCTAATTGTTCTGTGCCTAGACCAGTAGTAACTAAATGGGTAGAACCGCAATCGCCACATTGGCGAGGAATAGTTTTTTGTGCGCCACAATGATGACAACGCAATACATTTTGATGCTGATGATAGGTATAAGGTTTTTCACAATGAGGGCATTGTGCGATCCAACCACATTCATGGCAAAGCAATACGGGTGCAAAGCCACGACGATTTAAGAAAAGCAACACTTGATTGCCTTTTTCGAGATGGGCTTTCATTCGTTCCAACAAGGGTTTTGATAACCCGTTTTGTATATTTTGATTTTTCAAATCAATAACGAAATGACGAAGTGCGGTAGAATTTCCCGCTCTTTTTGATAAAACTAAATGTTGGTATTTGCCGTTTTGTACATTATTAATACTTTCTAAACTTGGCGTGGCGGAGCCCATTAATACCGCAATATTTAGTTTTTGAGCCAGCACAATCGCCAAGTCTCGCGCATGGTAACGCCAACTGTCTTGTTGTTTGTAAGACGAATCGTGTTCCTCGTCCAAAATAATTGCACCAAGATTAGAAAATTGCGTGAACAATGCCGATCTCGTGCCAATCACAATGGCACTTTGTCCAGAGCGGGCGCGATCCCATACATAAAGCCGTTGCGTATCGGTTAAATTAGAATGCAGTACATCAATTTCTACATTAAAACGTGCTTTAAAACGTTGCACCGTTTGAGGTGTTAGCCCGATTTCGGGTACAAGCACTAATACTTGCTTACCCGATTTTAAAATTTCTTCAATATACTGCAGATAAATTTCTGTTTTACCTGAACCAGTCACGCCATCGAGCAGCCATACATTGAAACCAGAATGGAAGAGCAGTTGGCTGAAGGCTAAGGCTTGCTGCTTATTTAAGGTTAAACGATTTTCAGCATTGACTATTGGGTTATTGCCTAATCTTTGTTGCCAGCTTAGGGGATTTGTTTGGATAGTAATTTCTTCAATAAACCCTTTGGCTTTTAAGGCAGACCAAATGGCAGAGGAAAAATTATTATTGCCTTTTTCAAGATCAGTTTCAGATAAGCATTGTAGGGCTTCAGCTTGCTTTTTCGAGCGTTTTAATTCGCCTTGTTCAAGGGCATTTTTCCCCGCATCCGTAATTCGCCAAAAAGTGCGGTCATTTTTTACCGCACTTTCGCCGTTACGCAATTTCACAGGCAAGGCTTGAAATAACACATCGCCTAATCCCGCTTGATAATAATTTGCTGCCCAGTGAAGCCAATCCCAATAAATGGGCGTAAAAAGTGGGGCTAAATCCAATGGTTGAAGAATAGCCTTGAGTTTATCCTCTGGCACGTCCGATTTTGTCGGAAAATCAGCCACAATGGCGACACGTTTTTGAGTGCCAAAAGGCACAAGAACACGCATACCGATTTGTAATGAAACATCATCGGGGACGAAATAATCAAATAAGCGAGGAAGCGGCACAGCCAGTGCCACTCGGACAATTTTCATAATCAACCTTGGGAAAAAATTTGCCCTATTATACGAGAAAAATTGGTATAATCGCCGCCAATTTTTTTCACGAACAAGATTTTTATGACACAAACTTTTGCCGATCAAAAACGTAAAACCGTTGAAACCGCAGAATTTACCGAAGATGGCCGCTATAAGCGCAAAGTCCGTAGTTTTGTTCTCCGCACAGGTCGTTTGAGCGAATTTCAAAGAAATATGATGAATGATAACTGGGGAACACTTGGTTTAGATTATCAAACGGAACCTTTTGATTTTGCTAAGATTTATGGCAATGATAATCCAGTTGTATTAGAAATTGGCTTTGGAATGGGAAAATCGCTTGTGGATATGGCTTTTGCTAATCCTGACAAAAATTACCTTGGCATTGAAGTTCATACTCCTGGCGTTGGTGCTTGTATTGCTTATGCAGTGGAAAAAGGCGTAACGAATTTACGCGTGATTTGCCACGATGCAACGGAAATTTTACGAGACAGTATTGCTGATGGTGCGCTTGGCGGTTTGCAGTTATTTTTCCCCGATCCTTGGCATAAAGCAAAACATCATAAACGTCGTATTGTTCAACCGCACTTTGTGACACAAGTTATACAAAAATTAGGTAAAAATGGTTTTATCCATATGGCGACAGACTGGGAAAATTATGCAGAGCAAATGCTAGAAGTATTAAGCGCAAACACCGATTTAGTGAACACCTCGAAAAATGGCGATTATATTCCAAGACCAGATTTTAGACCTTTAACTAAATTTGAAGCCAGAGGTTACAAACTTGGACATGGTGTTTGGGATTTATATTTTGTGAAGAAATAAGCGGATTTTAACTAAACCCAATACCTAATTTATGAATTTAATATAAAATACACGTTTGAATATAACCTTAATAGGAGAAATAAAATGTCTAAATCTTACAATCAACGCCAACGCAAAAAACTTCATCTTGCGGAATTTCAAGAACTGGGTTTTCTTGTAAATTTCCAATTTGCAGAAGGCACTGCGATTGAAACTGTAGATGAAATCGTTGATCGTTTTATTAACGAAGTGATCCAACCAAATGGTCTAGCTTATGAAGGTAGCGGGTATTTACATTGGGAAGGTTTAGTTTGCCTAGAAAAAATTGGCAAATGCGATGAAAGCCACCGTGAAACTGTGAAAAAATGGTTAGAAACAAATGGTTTGCAACAAATTGAAGTAAGCGAATTATTTGATATTTGGTGGGAATATCCAGCAAAAGCTGAATAATCTAAATTGAAAGCAGCATAACAAAAATTGCTATGCTGTTTTGTTTTAATCCCTTGCAAAATTCATTAAACCTTAAATTTTTTGATCTATAACAAATAAAGTTCAAATAATTGACAAACTACCTATTTTGGGTTGTTCTCATTCATTCATCGTAAACACATAATCCTTCATCTACAGAAGCATTCAGAAATATTTTAAAGACATTATGACCGTTGAAAATTTACCTCGCAGACAATTTTTACGCGGTAAATTTTCAACATTGAGCTGTTTAGAAAATAATCAAAAACAGAATTTTGTGGGTATTAGACCGCCTTGGTCTGTGGAAAATTCTATTTTTGTAGCACAATGTACGCGCTGTGGCGACTGTCTTTCTGTCTGTGAAACCAATATTTTGGTAAAGGACGATGCTGGTTTTCCTGAAGTGCGCTTTGATAATGGCGAATGTACTTTTTGTGGGAAATGTGTAGATGCCTGTAAACAGCCTATTTTTTATCCTCGTGACCAGTTACCTTGGTCACATAAAATCGACATTGGCGTAGCTTGTTTAACATTGCACCGTATTGAATGCCGAACTTGCCAAGATAATTGTCCAGCTAATGCGATTCGTTTCAAATTACAAATGGGTGGCGTAGCACAACCTTTAGTTAATTTCGATGCTTGTAATGGCTGTGGGGCTTGTGTACAAGGCTGCCCTGTGAATGCAATAACAATGAACGATCTAAAACAAAATGAATAATACAAATTTAATATTAGAAAATGCGAGGGATTGGCACGTTGTTGGATTGATCGTGCAAGGTAATCCAAAAAAATTATCAGCAATTCAAACCGCACTTTTAGCGATTGAGCATACTGAAATTCCGACTTTTGATGAAAAACTTGGAAAATTTGTGGTGGTAATGCAATCGAACGATCAGCATCTCTTGCTTGAAAAAATGGAAAGTGTGAAAGATATCGACGGTGTGATTAATGTATCGTTGGTGTATCACGAGCAAGATGAACAAAATAAATAATTTTAAAATCAAACGTTTAACGTGGGGGAAAACGCGATGAATTTAAGTCGTCGAGACTTTATGAAAGCCAATGCGGCTATGGCAGCCGCAACGGCAGCGGGGCTAACCATCCCAGTCAAAAATGTGGTTGCGGCTGAATCCGAAATTAAATGGGATAAAGCAGTATGTCGTTTCTGTGGTACTGGTTGTGCAGTATTAGTTGGTACTAAAGATGGACGTGTTGTGGCATCTCAAGGCGATCCTGATGCAGAAGTAAACCGTGGTTTAAACTGTATTAAAGGTTACTTCTTGCCAAAAATTATGTACGGTAAAGACCGTTTAACGCAGCCGCTTTTACGTATGACAAACGGAAAATTTGATAAGAACGGCGATTTTGCGCCAGTTTCTTGGGATTTTGCGTTCAAAACAATGGCTGAAAAATTCAAAGAAGCGTTCAAAAAGAACGGTCAAAATGCAGTAGGTATGTTTAGTTCTGGTCAGTCTACCATTTGGGAAGGCTATGCGAAGAACAAACTTTGGAAAGCAGGTTTTCGTTCTAACAACGTAGACCCGAATGCGCGTCACTGTATGGCATCTGCAGCGGTTGCATTTATGCGTACTTTTGGTATGGATGAACCAATGGGTTGTTATGATGATATTGAACAGGCAGATGCTTTTGTTCTTTGGGGCTCAAATATGGCGGAAATGCACCCAATTTTGTGGTCGCGTATTACTGATCGCCGTATTTCTAATCCTGATGTTCGTGTTACTGTGCTTTCTACTTACGAACATCGTAGTTTTGAACTTGCCGATCACGGTTTGATATTTACACCGCAAACTGATTTGGCAATTATGAACTACATCATCAATTATCTTATTCAAAATAATGCGATTAATTGGGATTTTGTTAATAAACATACCAAATTTAAACGCGGAGAAACGAATATTGGCTATGGTTTACGTCCAGAGCATCCATTAGAAAAAGACACGAATCGTGCAACAGCTGGGAAAATGCACGATTCTTCTTTTGAAGAATTAAAGCAACTTGTATCAGAATATACAGTGGAAAAAGTATCGAAAATGTCTGGGTTAGATAAAGTCCAGTTAGAAACTTTAGCGAAACTTTATGCTGATCCAACGAAGAAAGTGGTTTCCTACTGGACAATGGGCTTTAACCAACATACACGTGGTGTGTGGGTAAACCAATTAATCTACAATATTCATTTACTTACTGGAAAAATTTCAATCCCAGGTTGTGGGCCATTTTCATTAACTGGTCAGCCTTCTGCTTGTGGTACGGCGCGTGAAGTAGGTTCATTCCCTCATCGTTTACCTGCCGACTTAGTGGTAACTAATCCTAAACACCGTGAAACAGCGGAACGTATTTGGAAATTACCAAAGGGGACGGTTTCTGAAAAAGTGGGGTTACACACAATTGCACAAGACCGTGCAATGAATGATGGCGAAATGAATGTGTTATGGCAAATGTGTAACAATAATATGCAAGCAGGACCAAACATTAATCAAGAGCGTTTGCCAGGCTGGCGTAAAGAAGGCAACTTCGTGATTGTTTCAGATCCTTACCCAACTGTATCCGCACTTTCTGCTGACTTAATTCTTCCAACGGCAATGTGGGTGGAAAAAGAAGGGGCTTACGGCAATGCAGAACGTCGTACCCAATTCTGGCGTCAGCAAGTCAAAGCACCGGGCGAAGCAAAATCAGACTTATGGCAATTAATGGAGTTCGCAAAATACTTCACGACGGATGAAATGTGGACAGAAGACTTACTTACACAAATGCCTGAATATAGAGGTAAAACTTTATATGAAGTGCTTTTCAAAAATGGTCAAGTAGATAAATTCCCATTGAGCGAACTTGCTGAAGGCCAATTAAACGATGAATCAGAATATTTTGGTTACTACGTTCACAAAGGTTTATTTGAAGAATACGCTGAATTTGGTCGCGGTCACGGTCACGATTTAGCTCCATTTGATATGTATCATAAAGCGCATGGTTTACGTTGGCCAGTTGTGGAGGGTAAAGAAACCTTATGGCGTTACCGTGAAGGCTATGATCCGTATGTTAAAGAAGGGGAAGGCGTGGCTTTCTACGGTTATCCTGATAAGAAAGCGATTATTCTTGCGGTGCCTTATGAACCACCAGCTGAGTCACCCGATAATGAATACGATTTATGGTTATCAACAGGTCGTGTTCTTGAACATTGGCATACGGGGACAATGACACGCCGTGTACCAGAATTGCATCGAGCATTTCCAAATAATTTAGTATGGATGCACCCATTAGATGCACAAGCTCGTGGTTTACGTCATGGCGATAAAATTAAGATTTCATCTCGTCGAGGCGAAATGATTTCTTATTTAGATACTCGCGGACGTAATAAACCACCTCGTGGCTTAGTATTTACCACTTTCTTTGATGCAGGTCAGCTTGCAAATAGCTTAACACTAGATGCGACAGACCCAATTTCAAAAGAAACCGACTTCAAAAAATGTGCGGTAAAAGTGGAAAAGGCTGCGTAAAAACCATGTAAAAATCAACCGCACTTTATTTCTCCCATCAATAAAAGAGGAAGATGAAAGTGCGGTTAAAATCTAAAAAGAAAATGAAGAAACCCGCCCTTAATCCTGAACGTAGAAAATTTCTTAAAGAAGCAACCCGTACTGCGGGTGGTTTAGCTGGCGTTGGGATTTTGTTGGGATTGCAGCAAAATCAAAGTCTTGCGCGCGAAGGTGTGCCATTACGCCCTCCATTTGCTTTGCAAGATGCGAAAGCGTTTTCTGCCGCTTGTATTCGTTGCGGACAATGTGTTCAAGCCTGTCCTTATGACATGCTGCATTTAGCCTCTTTATTATCGCCAGTAGAAGCGGGAACGCCGTATTTTATTGCGCGTGATAAACCTTGTGAAATGTGTCCTGATATTCCTTGTGCAAAAGCCTGTCCTAGTGGTGCATTAGATCGTCAAGCAACAGATATTAATGAATCGCGTATGGGGCTGTCAGTACTGTTAGATCACGAAACTTGCTTAAATTATCAAGGATTACGTTGTGATGTTTGTTATCGAGTTTGTCCATTAATCGATAAAGCGATTACATTGGAAACACAACATAATCCACGTTCTGATAAGCATGCCTTATTTATTCCAACAGTACATTCTGATGCCTGCACGGGATGTGGAAAATGTGAGCAAGCTTGTGTGTTAGAAGAAGCAGCGATTAAGATTTTACCAATGGATCTGGCAAAAGGTATGTTAGGTAAACATTATCGTTTAGGTTGGGAAGAAAAAGCGAAAGCTGGCCATTCTCTTGCACCTAAAGATATGATTTCATTGCCAACTCGAACACCAGAAGGGACAACTGTAATTCCTGAACCAGCAGAACCCGTGCTCGCACCAATTTTAGGGGGCGGAAAATAATGGCAAATGCACCAAAATTTGCAGGGAAAGAGGCTCGAGAAAAATGGGGCTGGTGGTATGCAAACCGCTTTTTGTTTTGGCGTCGATTAAGCCAACTTAGCATTCTTGCGATGTTTTTGAGTGGCCCTTATTTTGGCGTGTGGATTTTAAAAGGTAATTATAGTGGTAGTTTATTACTCGATACTATTCCACTAAGTGATCCTCTAATTACCGCTGAAAGCTTGGCTGCAAGACATTTACCAGATGCTCTCACTTTAATTGGTGCTGCAATTATTGTGTTATTTTACGCAGTACTTGGTAGTAAAGTGTTTTGTGGTTGGGTATGCCCACTAAATGTTGTGACTGACTGTGCAGCGTGGCTTCGCCGTAAGTTAGGCATTCGCCAAACAGCAAAAATTTCGCGCGGTTTACGTTATGGTATTCTTGTGCTTATTTTACTAGGCAGTAGTGTCAGCGGAATGTTGCTTTGGGAGTGGGTTAATCCAGTGGCTGCTCTTGGTCGCGCCTTTGTATTTGGTTTTGGTGCAACAGGCTGGTTATTACTTGTTATTTTTCTTTTTGATTTATTGATTGCTGAACACGGCTGGTGTGGACATCTTTGCCCAATTGGTGCTGCTTATGGTGTGATTGGTGCAAAAAGTTTAATCCGTATTAAAGTGATTGATCGTGCTAAATGCGATAATTGTATGGATTGTTACAATGTTTGTCCCGAAGCCCAAGTGTTACGTTCGCCTTTACACGGAAAAAAAGACGAAAGCCTACTAGTGCTTTCCAAAGATTGCATCAGCTGCGGACGTTGTATTGACGTTTGCGCTGAAAAAGTTTTTAAATTTTCGACCAGATTCGATCATTCAGGGGAGTGATTAATATGACTAAACAGGTATCTAAAATTTTAGCGGGATTATTTACCGCACTTTTTGCTGGCTCACTGATGGCATCTGATGCACCAGCAGTGGGAAAAGATTTAACTCAAGCGGCAGAAAATATTCCACCCGCATTTCATAATGCACCGCGTCAAGGCGAATTACCCGCATTGAACTATGTAAATCAGCCTCCAATGGTTCCACATAGTGTGGCAAACTATCAAGTGACAAAAAATGTAAATCAATGTTTAAATTGCCACAGCCCAGAAAATTCTCGTTTGAGCGGTGCAACTCGAATCAGCCCAACTCACTTTATGGATCGTGATGGAAAAGTAGGTTCAAGTTCATCGCCACGTCGTTATTTCTGTTTACAATGTCACGTTTCTCAAGCAAACGTAGATCCTATTGTTCCAAATGATTTCAAACCGATGAAAGGTTACGGAAACTAATTTAAGAGGTCTATATGTCTGAGAAAAAACCAAATATCTTAAAGCGTTTCTGGCAATGGTTTAGAAAACCAAGCCGTATGGCGATAGGTACAATTATTATCTTATCGGCTATTGGCGGTATTCTTTCTTGGGTTGGTTTTAACTATGGTTTAGAAAAAACCAACACTGAACAGTTCTGTGCAAGCTGCCATATGCAAGATGCTTATCCAGAATATTTACATAGCGTGCATTATCAAACTCGTACTGGTGTGGGGGCAAGTTGTCCAGATTGTCACGTACCACACGAATTTGGTGCAAAAATGAAACGTAAAATTATTGCAGCTAAAGAAGTATATGCGCACTATACTGGAAAAGTGGATACCTTAGAAAAATTCAATGCGCATCGTTTAGAAATGGCTCAAAATGAATGGGCGCGTATGAAAGCTAACGATTCTAAAGAATGTCGTAATTGCCATAATGTAGATCGTATGAACTTCAATGATCAACGTTCTGTGGCGGCACGTATGCACCAAAAAATGAAAACTGAAGGTAAAACTTGTATCGACTGTCACAAAGGTATTGCACACCAATTACCTGATATGAGTGGCGTTGAGTCAGGCTTCAAAGACGAGAAGTGATTTTCTAAAAATAGGCTGAAAAAATACCGCACTTTTTTCAGCCTATTATAAATTTGGGTAGTTTATAAAAAAATCTGCACTTTAATTCGCTGATTTATTCAGCCTTTAAGGTGCAGATTAATTATATTTTCTAAAGTGCGGTTAATTTTTAGATTATTTTTAGCCTAAGATTTTATCTAACTCTTGGCTAACTTCTTCTACTTTTTGTGTACCGTCTAAACGGAAATATTGAGTATTCCCCGCTTTCGCTTCTGCTTGGTAATAATCAATTAATGGGCTAGTTTGTTTATGATATACGGCTAAACGATCTAATACAGTTTCTGGTTTATCGTCTGCACGAATAATTAAATCTTCGCCTGTTACATCATCTTTACCTTCCACTTTTGGTGGATTATAAACGATGTGGTAAGAACGGCCAGACGCTTGGTGTACGCGACGGCCACTCATACGTTCAACAATCACTTCGTCTGGCACATCAAATTCTAAAACAAAGTCAATTTTAACACCTGAATCTTTCAGTGCATCCGCTTGTGGAATAGTACGAGGGAAACCATCTAACAAGAAACCATTTGTGCAGTCAGCTTGAGCAATACGATCTTTTACAAGGGCAACGGTTAATTCATCTGGCACTAATTTACCTTCATCCATTAATGCTTTAGCTTGTTTGCCAAGTTCAGTCCCCGCTTTGATTGCAGCACGGAACATATCACCAGTTGAAATTTGCGGGATACCAAATTTGTTCATAATAAATTGTGCTTGAGTGCCTTTACCTGCACCCGGTGCACCTAAAAGAATAATTTTCATAAAAAATCTCCATTAATACAAAACGTGATTAAGATACTGATAAAGCATAGTGCGGTCAAATTTTTTATAATTTTTACCGCACTTTTATACTGAGCTGGTCTTATTATTTTCTTGCTTCAAAGGTGCTACCCAAAATAAACAAAGCATGCCGGGAATCGCTAAAAATAAACAAAACCAAAAATACTGATAATACCCCACTGCTCCCACAACATAACCAGAAAGTATACCTAAAACTTTACTTGGCAAAGCTGAAAGGCTTGTAAAAAGTGCAAGCTGTGTTGCAGTATAAAGAGGATTACTCTCACGTGCCATAAAAGCCACAAAAGCTGCGGTACCAAGTCCAACGCCGATATATTCTGCGGCAATCACAACACCTAGTTTCCATAACTCGGCAGATGTAATAACATCAAAATGACCGAAAGCAGACAACCAAATAAACCCACCAATTGTTACCATTTGTACAAGCCCAAATAGCCACAATGCACGGTTAATACCCAGTTTTAGCATTATCATACCACCAGCAAGCCCAGATAAAATGCTTGACCAAAGTGCGTTACTTTTTACAACAATAGCAATATCCTCTTTGCTAAATCCCATGTCATAAATAAATTTGGTTTGTAACGTTGTGGCAAAAGAATCCCCGAACTTATACAAAAACAAAAATAGTAAAAAACCGATAGCCTGAATGACGCCCTTACGCTGGAAAAATTCTTGTAATGGAATCCAAAATGCTTGATAGAACGGCTGATTAGTTTGCTGCACGTTGATTTTCGGCTCTTTTGCTAAAAATAATGTCATGAAGATGCCTGCTAACATACAAAGTGCGGTCCATAAAAAGACGGTTTCCCAAGGATAAATCGCCGCCAAATATAGCGATAATCCCCCTGGAATTAATCCCGCAATTCGATAAGCATTAATATGAATAGTGTTTCCTAAACCTAATTCATGATCACTCAAAATTTCACGACGATACGCATCCAACACGATATCTTGTGTAGCTGAAAAAAAGGCGATAAGCAACGCAATATTTGCTACTGTACCCAGTTGTGTGAGCGGATCAAACAGGCTAATGATGTAAAGTAAAATCAATAATGCCACTTGTGAAAGCAACATCCAGCTACGACGACGCCCTAAAAAACTCGGGAAATAACGATCTAATAATGGTGCCCACAAAAATTTCAATCCATAAGGCAACATCACACCCGTTACTGCACCAATAAGCTCAATTGAAAGATGTTTATCTGTCAGCCAAACAGGCAACATTTGCGACAATACAAATAATGGCAAACCAGAATTAAAACCTGTGAAGGCGCAAATTAACATCTTGCGCGTAAAAATTTGAGAAGAAAGGGAATTTGACATAAAGTGCGGTTAATTTTAGTTGTATTTTAGAAATTTCGCCTTTCAATTAAAGGATTTTTGTAAAAATTAGGGGATTTTTAATCATTCCCCTAATGTTTAGCATTCTTCTTCCTAAAAAAGAAAAACAAATATTAGAGAATATTAATCTCTATACCCTTTTGGATTATTTTTCTGCCAGTTCCACGTGTCTTGCATCATTTTTTCAAGACCACGTTCTGCCACCCAACCAAGCTCTTTTGCAGCTAAACTAGGATCAGAATAGCAAGTAGCAATATCGCCAGCGCGGCGTTCTACAAGTTTATATGCAATTGTAATATTGTTGGCTTTTTCAAAGGCTTTTACCATATCTAATACGGAATAACCATGGCCCGTACCAAGGTTATAAATATGTAAGCCAGCGTCATTTTCATGACGTTGAAGCGCTTTTAAATGCCCCACAGCTAAATCCACTACATGAATATAATCACGCACACCTGTTCCATCATGAGTGTCGTAATCACTACCAAATACAGAAAGTTGTGCTAATTTACCGATAGCAACTTGGCTAATATAAGGTAATAAATTATTTGGAATACCATTTGGATCTTCACCAATCAAGCCACTTTCATGCGCCCCAACTGGATTAAAATAACGCAAGATAGTCATGCTAAATTTTGGTTCCGCTTTTGCTGTATCGCATAAAATCTGCTCAACCATATATTTAGATGTACCATAAGGATTGGTTGTACCGCCGACCTCACAATCCTCTGTAATTGGAATAATTTTTGGATCGCCGTAAACCGTTGCAGATGAGCTAAATACAAAGTTCCAAACACCCGCTTTTTTCATTTCTTGAATTAATACAAGGGTGCCAGCGACATTGTTCATGTAATATTCTGTCGGCTTTTGAACACTTTCCCCTACGGCTTTTAACCCTGCAAAGTGAATAACCGAGTTAATCTCATTTTCTGCAAAAATTTTTTGTAACAAAGCACGATCTAAAATATCGCCTTCATAAAACTTTGCTTCTTTGCCTGTAATTTGTTTTACACGCTCAAGGGATTTTGGCGATGAATTGCAAAGATTATCTAATACCACCACCTCTTTGCCAGCATTTAATAATTCTACAACTGTGTGAGAACCGATATAACCGGCGCCACCTGTCACTAAAATGGCCATAATGATTTCCTTGTTAATTATTGAGACTAAAAAATTATATCACTATTTTGTGTGGTAAGAATGGTGATTTTCAATAAAATAAAAAACCTGTTGCTAAAAAGTATTGTTGTAGCGAGTGAGATAACCTCTCATATTTAGGGCTATGTCCATTAGTTGTGTGATATAAGGTTATCTAATCCCATTTTCTTGATTTTAAGGCGTGTTTTATATCATTAGGTAAACGTAATATATCCCAGAACAACCGAAAAATCAGATTTTGGTAAATTCTTGGTTTGGAATATATACCAATTTTTTTATATACAAACTTCGGCGGAATTAAAATATCTTGTGTGTAATTTTTCTTTTCTTCTGGAATAAAAGCAATTGGGTTATTCAGTGGTGATAAAGGAAAATAATTACATAGAGGACTTTCTGGCGAAATGCAATAAATATTTACTCCATAATGTTTTTGTAAAAAATAAAGTGCATTTAAATCATATTCCATAGAATGGATATCGCTTTGACTTTTATTTTGTGAAAAAGAAGGTAATAATTTAATAATATTTTCTTTTTGATGATGAAATGCGTAAGGATTCCCTTTTTCTTGATAAAAATCAATACCTGTTAAATAAAGATCTTTATAACCCATTGCAGTCGCCACTGCACACATATAAACGCCTGATGTAATCCTCTTATTCTCATATAATTCGTGATATTGTAAATGAGCATTAAAAGCTCGTAGTTTTTTCAAATAGCAATGACCAAGATCAATTTGTGGCAGTAATTTTTCTAAATGCTGGATTTTCTTTAATGTTGAATCCCCTAAATTCAGAAAAGATGCTAAGATAATATCAGCATATTCATATTTATATTCATTATTTTTAATTAATTGCATAAACGTATAGTATTGTTCAAAAATTACAGAACAATTAAAAAATACCTTTTTTATTTTCTTGCCAAGAAAATAATGATCTTCAAAATAAAATTGATTGCAACGGAAAACATCATAATCTTTAGGTAATAAACTATAGTCAATTGATTTTAAACTTGTTCCATTACCTGCAATAATGACAGGCTTTGATTGATTGATTGATTGATTGATTGATTGATTGATTGATTGATTGATTGATTGACATATTGTACCGTTCATTGAATAAAATAGAAGTTATCCCTAAAAAATAATAAACATTATATAGATTTATAGAACTTTTTACTAAACGTTGATTATACCTTCCTAAAATTATTATCTAATATCAGTTGTACTATCTCCGTTGTATCTTAGCAAGAAAAATTTAAAAATGCTTTTCTTGTTCCATTCGGATAGAAACCTAATCGCTTGTTTTTTCTACCAAACAAGCGTAGACTTACCAACAATTTTTAGTCGGGGTGCCGAAAGGCTGAGATGATACCCGTGAACCTGAAACAGTTAGCACTGACGTAGGAAACTAATATGCCAAAAAATCCATTTTCTTTTCATTCCATTTCTTATCCTTTCTTTTTTATTACGCATTCCCTTTAATCATTGAGGCGAGCAATGGTGCGTATTCAAGATTTGAGTCTTGCCTTTAATGGGCAAACGTTATTTGAGCATCTTAATTTAACCCTGTTGCCGAACGAATGGGTGAGCTTATTGGGCAGTTCAGGCGTGGGAAAATCGACACTTTTGCGACTACTGGCGGGCATTGAAACGCAAGGTGTGGTGCAGGGGAAAATCCTATTTGAACCGAAAATTCGTATTGCGTGGTTGCCTCAAAAAGAGACCCTTTATCCGTGGTTGTCAATTGTCGATAACGTGCAGTTGCAAGCGGTCTTATTTGGGCGAAAATCTGCAAAAACCACTGAAAAAGCTAAAATGTTGCTTGAAAAAGTGGGAATGGCAGCACATTGGCACAAGCCTTGTTCGCAGCTTTCGGGCGGGCAAAAACAGCGGGTTGCCTTGGCACGCACCTTAATGCAAGAGGCGGATTTGATTTTGCTTGATGAGCCTTTTTCCGCTCTTGATGCCATCAGTCGCCATCAACTTCAAGATTTAGCCTTTGAACTGCTAGAAGATAAATCAGTGCTGCTCGTGACCCACGATCCGCAAGAGGCATTACGGCTAAGTCAGCGTATTTTTGTGTTGCGTTCGCCTGAATCTCATCAAACAGCATTATCGGCGGTGATTCTGCCCGAAGGTAACGCCCCTCGTGAGTTGCATCAAGCCAATTTATGGGCGTTGCAGCAACAATTATTGCAGGAATTAGGGGGCGAACAATGAAAATTCGCCTACTTAAACCGCTTTTAATTGTTGGCGTGTTGTTGATGATCTGGCAAATGGTCGCAACCTTGGGCAGCTTCCCACACTACATTTTTCCCTCACCGCAAGCTGTAGGGCAGCAGTTATTCACACACGCTGAACTGCTTTGGCAGCATACGCAAGTCACGTTGTTAGAAATTTGCTTAGGGCTGTTGTTAGGCTTTCTATTTGGGTTGATTTCGGCGTTGTTGCTCTCATTTTCTCGTCAAATTTCTGCCGTCTTATTGCCGATTTTGGTCATTTCGCAAGCGATTCCCGTGTTTGCTATTGCGCCGTTGTTGGTGTTGTGGTTTGGCTATGGAATGGCATCCAAAATTGTGATGTCGGTGCTGATTATCTACTTCCCCGTCACGGCAGCTTGTTATGATGGACTACGCAACACCCCACAAGCGTGGCTCGATTTGGCGAAAACCTTTAACATTTCCCCCTTGCGTTTATTGCTTAAAGTGCGATTACCTGCGGCTTTGCCTGCTTTTGCTTCGGGCTTGCGAATTGCCGTTTCGGTCGCCCCGATTGGTGCGGTGGTAGGTGAATGGGTCGGTTCATCTGAAGGCTTGGGGTATTTGATGATTCACGCCAATGCCCGAATGCAAGTCGATTTAATGTTTGCCGCCTTACTGATTTTAGTGTCAATTTCACTCTGTTTATATTTCAGCATTGATTGGCTATTACACCGTTTTATTTGGTCTGTTTAACTTTTCATTAAAGGAGAAAAAATGAAGATAATCATCCGTTATTTCAGCTTTGTAATAGGGCTAATGCTCACGCTTCCTAGCTTTGCAAAAGAGAAAATCAGCGTAATGCTAGATTGGTATGTAAACCCCGATCATGCAGCCATCATTGTGGCTCAACAAAAAGGCTTTTTTGAAAAAAATAACTTGGAGGTTGAAATTATCGAACCTGCTGATCCTGCATTACCGCCGAAATTAGCTGCGGCAGAAAAAGTTGATTTAGCCGTGAGTTATCAGCCTCAGCTTTATCAACAAGTGGCAGAAGGCTTGCCTTTAGTGCGAGTGGGTTCACTGATTTCAAATCCATTAAATAGCGTAGTGGTATTAAAAAAGAGCAATTTGAAAATCCTTGCTGATTTAAAAGGTAAAAAAGTGGGGTATTCTGTCAGCGGTTTTGAAGATGGATTACTTGATACAATGCTTCATTCTATTGGTTTAAGCAATAAAGATGTGGAATTAGTGAATGTAAATTGGTCGCTTTCGCCCTCCCTTTTAACTGGACAAGTGGATGCTGTGATTGGTGCATTTCGTAATTTTGAACTCAATCAGCTTGCTTTAGAAAAGCAAGAAGGTATCGCATTCTTCCCTGAACAATATGGTGTGCCAGCTTATGATGAGTTGATTTTAGTTGCTAATAAAAACGGCGTAACAGATAAAAAAACATCTGCATTTTTGACCGCACTTGAACAAGCCACAAGCTATCTACAAGCTCACCCCAATGAAGCGTGGCAAGCCTTTGTCAGCTATAAACCAAACGAACTTAACACGCCATTAAACCAACTGGCGTGGAAAGACACGCTCCCCTTGTTAGCCAATAAACCTCGCCAATTAGACGCTAAACGTTATCAACAAATGGCAGAATTTATGCAACAAAAAGGCTTAATTCCAAAAGCCTTAGCGTTGAAAGAATATGCGGTAGAAATTGAATAAGGAAAAAAGATGATTGAACAACTCATTCAACAAGCTCAGCCTTATTGGCAACAATATATTGAACACGAATTTGTGCAACAGCTCGCAAAAGGTACGCTACCCAAAGCTTGTTTTCAGCATTATTTAAAGCAGGATTATCTCTATCTTTTTCATTACAGCCGAGCCTTTGCCTTAGGTGTATTCAAGGCAAAAAATTTCGCTGAAATGGAAACACCTCGTAAAACCTTAGAGATTCTTTGCCAAGAAATTCAACTACATTTAAATTATTGCCGTGAGTGGGGAATTAGTGAGCAAGAGATTTTTGCTACTCAAGAAAGTGCCGCTTGCATTGCTTATACTCGCTATTTGCTTGATTGTGGCATGACGGACGGTTTAGCTGAGCTTTATGCAGCCGTGACCCCTTGTGCTTTGGGTTACGCTCAAGTTGCCCGTTACATTACTCAGCATTATCCTCGCTTACCGAACAACCCTTATCAAACGTGGATTGACACCTATGCGAGCGAAGAATTTCAACAAGCCGCCCAAGAAACCGTTGATTTTCTTACCGCACTTTGTAAACCGCTAAACCCAAGCCAGCTTGCTGAGATTCAACAGATTTTTACCACTGCAACCAGAATGGAAATTGCGTTCTGGCAAATGGGGTTGGATTTGGCTTAGGTTTAGTCTCAGACTAATGACTTTATTTTTCCACAAACGGATAAATTTATTGTGATTATATAACCCCTCTTTGAGAAAGAGGGGGAAGGGAAATTATCTTGTTCTAATCTTGCTATAAGCTAATGCTATAACAAAAAATGCGGCTTGCAGAAGAATAATACAAGCACCTGTTGAGGCATCAAAATGATAGCTCAATATTACGCCAATTAGGCTTGATGCAATGGAACTTGCAATAGCAACCCATAACATTTTATCAAAAGATTTAGTAAGAGTAAGTGCGGTAATTCCTGGTGCAATTAACATTGCCACCACCAAAATAACACCTACCACTTGCATCGTGCTTACAATGGTTAAAGCAAGTAATATTAGCAAGCCATAATGTAAAACTTTTGGAGAAAGTCCTGCAACACGGGCGTGACTTGGATCAAAACAATAAAGCAGAAAGTCTTTACGTTTGAAAACAATCAAACAAAAAATTATCGCAGAAATGACCGCACTTTGAATCAGCTCTTGATGACTTACACCCAACACATTACCAAACAAAATATGGGTTAAATGCTGTTCTGTTTGAATTTTGGTAAACATAACCAAACCAATAGCAAACATTCCAGAAAATACAATACCCATTGCTGTATCTTCTTTTATACGGCTATTTTCTTTCAAATATCCCACACCAAGCGAGCAAAAAATGCCTGAAAAAAATGCGCCAATCGCTAAAGGAATTCCTGCCAAATAAGCAAGTACAATACCAGGTAATACAGCGTGAGAAATTGCATCGCCCATTAATGACCAACCTTTCAAGACTAAATAGCAAGAAAGCAACGCACAGATAATCGAAACAATCAATGCGGTCAATAAGGCATTTTGCATAAACTCAAATTGTAGCGGTTCTAAAAGCCAATCAAACATTTTCTACCGCCTTTTTATTACGAGTTAATAAGCCATATTTTGGTGAAAATAAGAAAGCGACTAAAAACAATAATGTTTGCAATGTCACAATCACACCGCCTGTGGCACCATCTAAATAATAGCTAATATAAACACCAACAAAACTTGTCACCGCCCCTAAAATAATAGCGATGATTGACAAGGTTTTGAATTTATCCGTCAGTAAATATGCTGTCGCACCTGGGGTAATAACCATCGCAATGACTAAAATCGCCCCCACAGTTTGTAATGCAGCGACCACACAAGCACTTAATAAAGTAAAAAATAAAACTTTATAAAATAATGGCGAAAGCCCTACCGTTCTTGCTTGTGTTTCATCGAAAAAGATCAGTAGTAAATCTTTCCAAAATAATAAAAGTAATACTAAACAAACACCGATAATAATTGCGACTTGGTAAATATCTTCATCGGCAATGCCTAAAATATTACCTAAAATGATATTTTGCACATTTACTGCGGTTGGATTTAAAGAAACGATTAACAAACCTAATGCAAAGAAAGTACTGAAAATAAACCCGATAACGGCATCTTCTTTCAGTTTAGAAATAGATTTAATCCAAAGAATGGAAAGTGCGGCTAAAATTCCGGCAAAAAATGCACCAAGTGCATAAGGCAACGCAAAAGCATAGGCAATTGCAACACCGGGTACGACAGAATGGGAAAGTGCATCACCAATTAGAGACCAGCCTTTAAGCATTAAATATGAAGACAAAAAAGCACAAATGCCACCCACTGCGGTACTCAAAATCATCGCCTTGAGCATATAATCATAGGAAAAAGGTTCAAGCAATAAATCTAACATTACCTAATCCCTCTTATTTTTAACTGCACTTTTATAAGGGCAATCTTCAAAATGACAATTTTGTGTTGTTGGCGCAGGTGGATCTTGCTTAGTTTCGCCATAGAATACAACGGCTTTTTCATCATCTGTTAAGACGGTAACAGAACGTTTATCTTCATCATTATGTAAATTTTCGCCCAATAATTTAATATGACGCAACACCCCACCAAATACAATTTCCAAATTATGTTGGTTAAAGGTGTCTTCTGTTTTTCCTGCGGCGATGACTGTGCGATTAATCATGACCACTTGATCACAAAAATCAGGAACAGAACCTAAGTTATGGGTTGAAACAAGAATCAGATGACCTTCTTCTCGAAGCTGTTGAAGAAGATCAACAATGGCATTTTCAGTTTTCACATCAACGCCAGTGAAAGGTTCATCCAATAAAATAATTGGACTTTGTTGTGCTAAAGCGCGGGCCAAAAACACGCGTTTTTTCTGCCCGCCAGATAACTCGCCAATTTGACGATGCGCAAGATGCTCAATATTTACTCGCTGCATCGCCTCTTGAACTTTTTGTTTATCAATCGCTTTGGGGATACGAAGAAAATTCATATACCCATAACGTCCCATCATCACGACATCATACACTGACACCGGAAATTGCCAGTCCACTTCTTCTGATTGTGGAACATAAGCAACCAAATTACGTTTTAGTGCTTGGGAAATTGGCAAATCACAAAGTTTAATTTCGCCTTGTTGTGGCTTTACAAGCCCCATTATGCTTTTAAATAATGTGGACTTGCCACTTCCATTCACGCCAACTAACGCACAAATAGTTCCACTATTGAGTGAGAACGTCATATTGTGAATAGCAGTATGACCATTGTTGTAACGAACAGTTACATCATTAACCCAAATTGATGTCGAGAAAGAGTCCATTATTTTCCGAATCCTTTAACAATGGTTGATACAGTGACGTTAAGCAAATCAATATAAGTTGGCACAGGGCCGTTTTTCGCAGAAAGTGAATCAACGTACAATACGCCACCGTATTTTGCACCACTTTCTTTAGCTACTTGTTGTGCAGGTTTCGCTGAAATTGTACTTTCACTAAACACAACTGGAATATTGTTTTTACGAACTAAATCAATCACTTTACGCACTTGTTGTGGTGTGCCTTGTTGTTCAGCATTGATTGGCCATAAATAACCTTCTTTTAAGTTGTAATCTTTCGCCAAATAACTGAAAGCACCTTCACTTGTTACAAGCCAGCGTTGCGCTTCTGGAATTTGTGCTAATTTTGCACGAAGCGGTTCATCAAGTTGTTTAATTTTTTGAGCATAGTCAGCGGCATTTTTTTCATACACAGCTGCATTTTGTGGATCGTATTTCACTAACGCATTCTTAATATTTTCAATATAAATTAAAGCATTAGATGGCGACATCCAAGCGTGTGGATTAGGCGCATCTTTATACGGGCCTTCATAAATAGATAATGGTTGAATACCTTCTGTTACTACCACAGCAGGTTTATCTTTAACATTTTGGAAGAAACGCTCAAACCAACGTTCCAAATTTAAGCCGTTCCATAAAATTAAATCGGCAGATTGTGCTTTTACAATGTCTTTTGGCGTTGGTTCATATTCGTGAATTTCAGCACCGGGTTTGGTAATAGATTCCACCGTTGCCGCATTGCCTGCCACATTTTGCGCAATATCTTGAATCACAGTAAAAGTGGTGACGACTTTAAATTTTGCGTTAGCTTGCATTGCAAATAAACCAAGTGCAAGTGCGGTCATAATTTTGAGTGAATTTCGCATAAGATGTCCTTATTTAAAAAAGATAGATTGAATGCCTGAATAATCGTTCAACAGCACAACAATTATTCATCGGAAATAATAGTACTACTTTTTATGTTGTTTTGGAATGGAAATGATTATCAAAATAATAGGTTTATTTATAATTATTTCGTACAAAATGTATTGCTTTTATGAAAAAAGCCTAAAACAAAGAACTTTCTTAATCATACAAGCAATAAAGGTATTTTCTGTCATTAGAATGACTTTTTATCAAATTAAGTCTAGAATATTGAAATTATTATAGATTTACCATTTGAGGATAAGATATGAAAAAAGCATTTTGGTTAGTATTAAGTTCAGCAATAGTCTTGGCTGCTTGTGATGATAAACCTAAAATGACAGAGCAAACTAAAATAACTGACCAAGCGAAAATGACTGCAGAACAACCTGCTCAAAAGCCCGTATTGATCAATTATAAACAAATTGCCTTAGACAAATCCCAGCAAGCGATTGATACAGTGAAAGTCGCTCAAGACAAATCAGTTCAAGCTAATGAAGCCGTGAAAGTAGCAATGCAAAAACAACAAGAGGCTGAAATTGCGCTAAGTCAAGGTGGCGAAGAGGCTGAAAAATTGTCTAAACAAAAAATGGACGAATCTAATGCAGCTGCAGAATTAGCTTTAAAATTGTCGGAAGAATCCAAAGCTGCTTCTGCACTTTCAATCCAACTTTCCAAAGAAGCGGAAGATGCGGCTAATAAGGCGAATCAACAAGCTCAAGCTGAGAAATAGCGTAAGATTTATTCTTCTCATTGCTATTTAAATCAACCAAAAAATGCGAGATAAAACAACTCTTATCTCGCGTTTTTTGTGTTTATGAACATTATCTTGATAATTTCTGAATTAGCGTATTAAATCCCACTTCATCATAGCCATCTTCATATTGAGCTTCTCCAGCTACATCACGAATTGTTCTTCCATTTAATGCTGTGCAGCCGAATTTTTCTAATTTGCTTTTAGTAAAACTAGAACGATACGCAGAGGAAGTGTTATTTAAACTAATTACGCCAATAGTTGCATTTTTGCATCGGTGTTTATTAATGAAAACGAGATTATAACCAGATTCTCGAATGTAGCCCGTTTTATTCACTGCCGCATCAAAGATTTCATCACGCACTAACTTATTAGTATTTTTAATATAAAGTTTGTGTTTCCCTGCTTGGATATAAGTTGCACTAAGATTAGATAAACGTTTAATGTCCGATTTATTTAATGAATATTTAGCGAGTTTAACCAAATCCATCGGGCTGGAAATATTATAGCTAGATAACCCTGAACTATCGTGAAAACGAGTAGAATACATACCAAGTTGATGGGCTTTTTCGTTCATTTTATTAATAAATTGGCGACGACTTATTCCCGCTGCACGAGAAAGCGCGTGGGCAGCATAGTTATCAGAATGGACAAGCATTGCTTTCAATAATTCGTTACAAGAGATAGGAATATTTTTAGGTAATTTTGTTCCTGTACCTTTAATTCGATCCGTATCCTCTTTTGTGATTGCGATTCGACAATTAGGATTTTTATTATTCTCTAAAAATACATTAGCCGTCATTAATTTTGTTACAGAGGCAATAGGCTGAATACTATCAGGCGCATGGCTTTCCAATACTCGATTATGGGTAAAATCATACACAACATAAGACTGTGCCAGCGAAAAAGAAGGACACAAAGATAAAATAAATAAAGCTTTTTTAAACATTATTGGACACCTTAGAAAATAAGCTCGCATTTTACCGCACTTTTTCCGCTGTAATTGAAAATATTTGCGACCTAGATCGCAAAAAAGTGCGGTAAGATTTTCCATCGTTTTTCAATTCCGCTAGATTATGCGGTGACAAATCTGTACAATCGCCGTTCATTTTTTAATTGCGAATTTTTCGTTGTGAGTTTTTGATAAAAACACCTGCACAATGCTATCGCCACAATGTGTAATAACGAGGCTAAAATGTCAGAATTATTGTCAGTGCAATCAGATGCACCCGCTAAAAAAATTAATCTAATGGATTTAACGCGCCAACAAATGCGCGAATTTTTTAAAGAACTCGGCGAAAAACCATTTCGAGCAGATCAGTTAGTTAAATGGATTTATCATTTTGGCGAAGATAACTTCGACAATATGACAAACATTAATAAAAAATTACGTGAAAAACTTAAGGCGGTTGCAGAAATTAAAGCCCCAGAAGTTGCCGTTGAACAGCGTTCAGCCGATGGCACGATAAAATGGGCAATGCAAGTGGGCGAGCAGCAAGTTGAAACTGTGTATATTCCCGAAGCAGATCGCGCGACGCTTTGTGTATCTTCCCAAGTTGGCTGTGCCTTAGCTTGTACATTTTGTTCAACAGCACAACAAGGATTTAATCGCAATTTAACGGTTTCAGAAATTATCGGTCAAGTATGGCGAGCCTCTAAAATTATTGGTAACTTTGGCGTAACTGGCGTTAGACCCATTACAAATGTGGTAATGATGGGAATGGGCGAACCCTTATTAAATGTCGCAAACGTTGTTCCTGCAATGGAAATTATGTTAGATGACTTTGCTTACGGTTTATCAAAACGTCGTGTCACTTTATCAACTTCTGGGGTTGTGCCAGCACTAGATAATTTGAGCAAAATGATCGATGTGGCACTGGCAATTTCATTACATGCACCAAATGATGAATTACGTGATGAAATTGTGCCAATCAACAAAAAATATAATATCAAAACCTTGATTGACTCAGTAAATCGTTATTTAAATGTATCAAATGCAAACCACGGCAAAGTGACGATTGAGTATGTGATGCTCGATCATGTAAATGATGGCATTGAACACGCTCATCAACTTGCAGAAGTATTAAAAAATACACCTTGTAAAATTAATTTAATTCCGTGGAATCCGTTCCCAGAGGCACCTTATGCAAAAAGCTCGAATACGCGTATCGACCGCTTCCAAAAAACATTAATGGAATATGGCTTTACCGTGATTATCCGTAAAACCCGTGGCGATGATATTGATGCGGCTTGCGGACAGCTAGCTGGAGATGTGATCGATCGTACTAAACGTACGGCAATGAAACGCCAATTTGGACAAAATATTGGGGTAACAGAAGTTAATTAATATTCTAGGCATGTGAATTAATCAAGTTCACATGCCCTATGTTTTCATACAAATTAAAGCATATTAAATATTTCGACTGCCCCTGTTAAAAGGAGAAAAATGCAAACAATAAGTAAACAACTAAGTGCGGTTATTTTCCCTTTCATTTTTTCTGCCTGCGTTTCACAATCTGCGTCTAGCTTAGATCATCAAGCTGCCGCCAAAGCGCGAGTGGAACTCGCTTTGAGCTATCTTCAGCAAAATAATCCTCAACTGGCTAAAATCAATTTAGACAAAGCACTTCAACACGATAAAAATTACTATCTCGTACATTCAGCACTTGCACATTATTATCAACAACAAGGGCAAATAGAAAATGCCTTTCGTGAGTATGAAATAGCCGTAAAACTTAATCATAAACAAGGCGATGTACATAATAATTTTGGTACGTTTCTATGTAGTCAAAAGAAATTTGAGCAAGCCCAGCAACAATTTGAATTAGCCCTTAATTCGCCGAATTATTATCATCAAGCAGATACATTTGAAAATATCGCGCTTTGTGCTTATTCCGCGAAAAAAATGGATATTTATCAGCAAACATTAGAAAAATTACGTCAAATCAATGGAAAACGTGCGGAAAAATTCAATAGTCTAAAATAAAGCATTGCCAAATCAAGTATTGGACTTTAAAATTTAGCCCTTATTTACCGCCTAATTATTTGATTAACTTTATGAATCCAACTACTGAGCAAGTGCTTTCTCCTGGTGAGATTTTTCGTCAAACACGCGAAGCCTTAAATCTTTCTCTTGAAGATGTCGCTAAAGAAATCACGCTACGCCCTTCTATATTAGAGCAACTTGAAAATAATGAATTTATTCAAAAATCAACGCCTTCTATATTTGTCAAAGGTTATGTTCGCAGCTATGCAAAATTCTTACGTTTGCCAGATTCTGTGTGGGAAAATATTGTTTTTGCTGAAACCGAAAAAAATGATTTAGGGAAAAATGCACGTTCAACCCGTGCCGTTAATCAATATTCTTCTCACAATCGTTGGATCGGGCGTTTAACCGCAATAGTATTCGTGATGGTAATTGGTATGACTGGGCTTTGGTGGTGGCAAAGTTATCAACAAAATACTCAAGAACGCGATGATTTAGTGCAAAGCTATGTTGCCTCTACCGAAAACAATCAGCCCACCACCGCTCTTGTGACAACAGAAGAAACTAATAAATCTGCACCAGAAACAGCAGCACCAGTCTCACAACCAGTAGAAATAACAAATAATCTGTTACCAGAAATAGCACAAGAAAATAGCGTTTCACAACCCAAAAACGATGAAAAATCAGTTTCAGATATTCAAAGTGCGGTCGAAAATCCAAGTATTTCTCCAACGTTACCTATAGCAAAAGGCGATTTAGTGATTGAAATACTAGCAAATAGCAGTTGGATTAGTGTAAAAGATAACGCTCGCCACGTATTAGCACAAAAAGAATATAAACAAGGCGAAATATTAACCTTTAATGGCAATGAATTTTCATTAATTGTAGGCGCACCAAGCAATGTGCGTATCACTTACAAAGGCGAGAATTATCCTCTCAAAGTGGATGGTCGCGTAGCAAAATTCAAGCTTTCACAACCTTAGGAAAAATAATGTCAGCTTTTCAGCCAACTATTAAGCGTCGTGAATCGACAAAAATTTATGTGGGAAATGTACCAATTGGTGGGGATGCACCGATTGCCGTGCAATCAATGACAAATACTCGCACCACTGATGTGGAAGCGACAGTTGCTCAAATTAAATCATTAGAACGTGTTGGTGCAGATATTGTTCGTGTATCTGTTCCAACAATGGATGCTGCGGAAGCATTTAAACAAATTAAACAACAAGTGAATGTCCCGCTCGTAGCAGATATTCATTTTGACTATCGTATTGCGTTAAAAGTCGCAGAATATGGAGTGGATTGTTTACGTATCAATCCTGGCAACATTGGTCGTGAAGATCGCGTCCGTGCCGTTGTTGATTGTGCGCAAGACAAAAATATTCCGATTCGTATTGGTGTAAATGCAGGCTCTTTAGAAAAAGATTTGCAAGAAAAATATGGCGAACCAACGCCAGAAGCCTTGTTAGAATCCGCATTGCGTCATGTAGAAATTCTAGATCGTCTTAACTTCGATCAGTTTAAAGTGAGCGTAAAAGCCTCCGATGTATTCTTAGCGGTTGAATCTTATCGTTTACTGGCTAAAGCAATTAAACAGCCTTTACATTTAGGCATTACAGAAGCAGGTGGCGCACGCGCTGGCGCAGTAAAATCTGCGGTGGGTTTAGGAATGTTATTAGCTGAGGGCATTGGTGATACACTGCGCATCTCTTTGGCGGCAGATCCCATAGAGGAAATCAAAGTCGGTTTTGATATTTTGAAATCTTTACGGATTCGTTCAAGAGGAATTAACTTTATTGCTTGCCCAACCTGTTCTCGCCAAGAATTTGATGTAATCGGTACAGTAAATGCGCTAGAACAACGCCTTGAAGATATTATTACACCAATGGATGTATCTATTATTGGTTGTGTAGTGAATGGTCCTGGCGAGGCACTCATCTCCGATCTCGGCGTAACGGGCGGTAACAAAAAAAGCGGTTATTATCTTGACGGCGAACGCCAAAAAGAGCGTTTTGATAACGAAGATATAGTGAACCAATTAGAAGCAAAAATTCGTGCGAAAGTCGCACGACAAGATCCAAAAAACAGAATTATTTAAGGAAAGCGCGTGGCAAAAACAATTCAAGCAATTCGTGGTATGAACGATTGCGCCCCAACAGAATCTCCATTATGGCAATGGATTGAAGCACAAGTACGCAATGTATTAAATAGTTATGGCTATTCGGAAGTGCGTATGCCAATTGTAGAAAGTACGCCATTGTTTGCGCGTGCAATCGGCGAAGTAACTGATGTTGTCTCAAAAGAAATGTACACCTTTTGGGATAACGATGAACAATTAACCTTACGCCCTGAAGGCACAGCAGGTTGTGTGCGAGCAGCCATTGAACACGGTTGGATCTATAATAATGAACAACGCTTATGGTATATCGGGCCAATGTTCCGTCACGAACGTCCACAAAAAGGGCGTTACCGTCAATTCCATCAAGTAGGTGTTGAGGTATTCGGTATTGCGAATCCAGAAATCGATGCCGAATTAATCATGCTTACCTATCGTTTATGGAAAGCGTTAGGTATCGATCAACATGTTACACTTCAACTTAACTCAATTGGTTCTTTAGAAGCTCGAGCAAATTATCGTTCAGCTTTAGTTGGATTCTTAGAAAACCATCAAGATTTAATGAGCGATGAAGAAAAAGAGCGTTTAGTAAGAAATCCGCTTCGTATTTTGGATACAAAAAATCCAGAATTACAAAAAGTATTAGATAACGCGCCTAAATTACTTGATTATTTAGATGATGAAAGCCGTGCGCATTTTGAACAATTATGTTCATTATTAGATGCTGTTGGTATTCAATATGAAATTAATCCTAAACTCGTTCGTGGTTTAGATTATTACAACAAAACTGTATTTGAATGGGTAACCTCCGCTCTTGGTGCACAAGGTACCGTGTGTGGTGGCGGTCGTTATGACGGTTTAGTGGAACAACTTGGCGGACACGCAACGCCAAGTATCGGATTTGCGATGGGATTAGAGCGTTTAGTCTTGTTGGTACAAGAAGTTAATCCAAATGTTCCTGCGAAAAGTGCGGTGGATATTTATGTTGTTTATCAAGGCGAAGGCGCAACATTAGTCGCTTTTGAATTAGCGGAAAAAGTACGCTCGGAATTACCGCACTTAAATACCATGTTGCACTGCTCTGGCGGTAATTTTAAAAAACAATTTAAACGTGCAGATAAATCTGGTGCAACATTGGCATTAGTTATCGGCGAAAGCGAAGTACAAAATAAACAAGTCGTTGTTAAACACTTACAAGGTGGCACAGATCAGCAAACCTTAGATTTAGTGAATATAATCGACTATCTTCAAACTCAATTTTAATTTAAAAGGGGAAAAACATGGCTTATTCCATTGAAGAAGAACAAGAGATTAACCAGTTAAAAGACTGGTGGAAAGAGAATGGCAAAACAATTATTGTCGCTTTTATCTTAGGTGTGGGTGGTATGTTTGGATGGCGTTATTGGCAATCGCACCAAGCAGAACAAATCGCTCAAGCTTCTGCACAATACGATACTTTAATTAATTCTGTGCAACAAGACGAACAGGCTAAAAAAGCAAATATAGAACAATTTGTGCAAGCGAATAGCAAAACTGCATACGCTGTATTTGCTTTGTTAGATGAAGCGAAAAAAGCCACTCAAAAACAAGATTTTTCAGCAGCAGAAGCAAATTTAAACCAAGCATTAACCCAATCTCAAGATGAAGTATTAACATCTATTGTTGCATTACGTCTCAGTGCAGTACAATTTCAATTGGGTCAATTAGACAATGCTTTAACCACCTTAAACCAAGTGAAAGGCGAAAGTTTTAATGCTCGCAAAGCGATTTTAACGGGCGATATCCAAGTTGCAAAAGGAGATAAAGTTGCGGCGAAAAACAGCTTTGAGCAAGCACAACAAAGTGGTAGCCAATTAGAACAACAAATGGCAAAAATGAAATTAAACAACCTTTAAAAAATAATACCCGCATCAAAGTGCGGGTATTTTTTCAATCAAATTTCTGATTATTCAAATTCATCCAGCCATTTTAATAAAATAGCCTCAAGAATTGATTCATTTGATTTATTCGGATCGTCATCAAAATCTTCAAGTTCACAAATCCATTTATGTAAATCAGTAAAACGAACTGTTTTTGGATCTAAATCTGGATTACGATCGTAAAGTTCTTCTGCAATTAATTGGGCGTCTGTCCATTTCATTAGTGAGCCGCCTCATTTGCGTGATTAAGGTTATATTTTGGAATTTCTACCACAAGATCTTCATTTCCCACGACGCATTGACAAGATAAACGGCTATCCATTTCTAATCCCCAAGCCTTATCTAGCATATCTTCTTCTTGATCACTCGTTTCATTTAAAGAATCAAACCCCTCACGAACAATCACGTGGCAAGTTGTACAAGCACAAGAACCATCACAAGCGTGATGAATTTCTACTCCCGCATTGTGAGCAACTTCTAATAAGTTATCTCCTGTTGCAGCATCAACGACCATACCTTCAGGACAAAAATCTTCATTAGGTAAAAAAATCACTTTTGGCATAATACTTTCCTCAAAATTATTTAATATCTGACTGCAGTTTTACGGATTTTCAATGTCTGACAGATTTTTACCTGTCAAAGCTTTATTAATTGATGCATTCATTCGGCGAGCAGCAAATTCTTGGGTAGCAGTGTCTAAGGCTTTAATTCCTTGCGCAATTGCATCGCGATCTGAACCTTGTTTTACATCCATTAATTGTTTTAACACAGTTTCAATATGATGAAATTCATCTGTGCTAAGCAATTCAGCCCCATCTGCTTGTAGTGCAACAATCACGCTTTCAATAACACGATCTGCTTCCACACGCTGCTCTGCCAATTCACGTGCTTGTAAATCTTCTTGTGCATTATCAAAAGAAGATTTAATCATTGCGGTTACTTCTTCATCAGTTAATCCATAAGATGGTTTAATTTGTATTGAAGCCTGTACTTTTGTCGATTTTTCCATCGCTGTAACGCTTAATAAACCATCTGCATCCACTTGATAAGTCACTCTAATATGGGCTGCCCCCGCCGCCATTGGCGGAATACCTCGTAGAGTAAAGCGTCCTAAAGAACGACAATCATCGACTAGCTCTCGTTCGCCTTGTAGCACATGAACACTCATTGCCGTTTGCCCATCTTTAAAAGTAGTAAACTCTTGCGCACGAGCCACAGGAATTGTTGTATTACGTGGAATAATTTTTTCCACTAATCCGCCCATCGTCTCAATGCCTAAGGAAAGCGGGACAACATCAAGTAATAACATATCAGAATCAGTTTTATTCCCGACTAAAATATCTGCTTGAATTGCAGCACCAAGTGCCACAACTTTATCAGGATCGATTGAGGTTAATGGTGTTTTACCAAAAAACTCGCCAACTTGTTCTCTTACATAAGGCACGCGAGTTGAACCACCAACCATTACTACGGCTTGTACTTCTTCGGATTCCACATTGGCATCTTTCAATGCCCGACGACAAGTTAGCAATGAACGTTTTACAAGCGGATAAATTAATTCATTGAATTGTTCCCGCGAAATCTCTACTGAAAAATCTTGCCAAGAAATAACCGCACTTTTTTCATTAGTCAAGGTAATTTTAGCTTGGTTGGCAAGGGTTATTAGCTCACGCTGTTGATTTGCTGTTTGTGGTTTTAGCTTAGTTTGTTCTATTACCCAATCTGCAATTAAATGATCAAAATCATCTCCACCTAATGCAGTGTCTCCCCCCGTTGCTAAAACTTCAAAGATACCTTTTGATAAACGTAAAATTGAAATATCAAATGTGCCACCGCCTAAATCATAAACCGCAATAATGCCTTCTTGCCCACTATCCAATCCATAAGCAAGTGCAGCTGCAGTAGGTTCATTCAATAAACGTAATACATTTAGCCCAGCTAAACGCGCAGCATCTTTAGTGCTTTGACGTTGAGCATCATCGAAATAAGCTGGAACTGTAATCACAACCCCAGAAAGCTCACCTCCAAGGCGTTGTTCTGCAATGTGATTTAAGCGCGATAAAATATCTGAAGACACTTCAATTGGACTTTTAGGCCCCTGTGCCGTAATAATTAAAGGTAATCCATTTTCACTCGCCACAAATTCATAAGGCAAACTAGAATAACGAGACTGAACATCAGGAAGGCTGCGACCAATTAAGCGTTTTACTGAAATCACCGTATTTTTTGGATCAAGTGAGGCTTGCTCAAAGGCTTCTAAACCAACTTTCTTCTCTTCAACGCCATAATGAACAACTGACGGCACAAGACTGCGTTCTTGTTCATCATTAAGAATCACGGATTGCCCACTACGCACGGATGCAACCAAAGAATTGGTTGTTCCCAAATCAATCCCAACGGCTAAACGATGTTGATGCGGTGCCGCAGCTTGTCCTGGTTCTGCAATTTGTAATAATGCCATATGCTATTTTTCTACTAGTTATGCGACGGAATACGCCAAATCAAATTTATTTTTTTCTGCAAAGTTTGCTTGGTAATGGGTTTCAATATTGACTTCCTGTTTTTGACGTTCATCAATTGCTATTTTTCTGTCTTGGTTTAAATCAGGCGTAAATACAAAAACTTGGTTACCATCTAATTGTTTTACATCATCTTGCCAATTTTTCCAAAATAGCCCTTGATAAAAGGCCTCTACATCGCCATTCAATGCCCAAGCTAAAAATTCTGTGTAAGTAAAATTTAAATTATGCCAAGTAAGATCTTTTGATGAATAGTAATAAATTTTTCCAATATTATTGCCTAACGAACCACCATTTAACGCAAAATAACCACCAATCACATCATCTGCAACTAATAAATATTTTGGTTTTTCGCCTGACTCACTAAAAGATTTACTGAAATTCCAATCCATCAAGCCACGCGGTAATTTAAAACTTCCAGAACCTAAAATACGTAACCAACCATAATGAATTAAAATTCCACCTGTTTCATAGATTACTGCACCCATTGGCGAGGATGTTGGCATTTGCATAGTAAAAAGCTCACGCTCCGCACTGGATTGATCTTTTTTAATTACTTCACAATGATTGCGAGCGTTATCAATCCATTGGGAAAGGGTTATCCAAGCAGAATGTTCTGGACTAGTGAGCTGTTCAAGAGTTTGCATAGTGTTATTTATTCACATCTCGTAGGGGCAAATTACATTTGCCCCCAGATTTAATCTAATTCAAAAATTCGTTCTTCCACACGTTCAATTTCTTCAGAAAGTTTATGGGTAAAACGTAATTTATCACAGTATTGAGATGCTCTCGCCCATTGTTGAGATTTCAAACTCTCAAAAAGTGCGGTCAATAATGATTGAGTTTCTTGTTTAATTTCTTTCGCAAAAACATTTAATGCTCTTTCATCTTGCTGGCTTTCAACATCTTCTAATTGTTCGCGCCATTGTAATTGTTGCATTAAAAACGCCACATCTTGCGTGCTTTTTTGTTCAAGATCTAACTGCTCACCAGTATTAAGAGCAATGATCGCTTCAGCTCGCAAAATTGGGTCTTTTAACGTTTTTAAGGCATCATTCACTTCGGTAGATTTTTGCATCGCAACACGTTGCTCTAAAGCACTACTTGAGACAAAATTATCTGGATGTAGGGCCTTTTGTAATTTTAAATAACGTGCATTTAGTACTTTTTCATCCAGCTGAAAATCAACTGGCAAATCAAAAATTTGAAAAGGATTGAACATCAGATTATTACCTTAAACGTGGAAACTTTCGCCACAACCACAAGATTCTTTTACATTTGGATTATTATATTTAAAGCCTTCATTTAGGCCTTCTTTTACATAATCCAGCTCAATGCCATTGAGATAAACGAGACTTTTTGGATCGACAATAATATTAACACCGTGCTGCTCAAAAACTTGATCTTCGGAATTTAAAACATCTACAAACTCAAGTACATAAGCTAAGCCTGAACAACCTGATGTTTTCACACCTAAACGTAATCCAATACCTTTACCACGATTATCCAAAAAGGCTTTCACTCGCTGAGCTGCTTTTTCTGTTAATGTAATACCCATCTATCCCCCAAACACCGCTAAAAATGCGGTCAAAATTGACCGCACTTTTTCACATGATTAGCCTTGTTTTGCTTTATAATCAGCAATTGCTGCTTTAATTGCATCTTCTGCTAAAATAGAGCAATGCACTTTCACTGGCGGCAATTCTAATTCTTCAGCAATTTGGCTATTTTTAATTGCCCCAGCTTCTTCTAAAGATTTACCTTTTACCCACTCAGTAATTAATGAACTAGATGCAATCGCAGAACCACAGCCGTAAGTTTTGAATTTTGCATCTTCAATAATGCCATTATCATCTACCTTGATTTGTAGTTGCATAACATCACCACAAGCTGGCGCACCGACCATTCCAGTACCAACATTGCTATCTTTTTTATCCAATGATCCCACATTACGTGGATTTTCATAATGATCAATTACTTTTTCGCTATAAGCCATTTTAACTTTCCTTTTTTCAATTCTAGTAAATGCCATTGTCAGATAATGGCAACTAAATATTAGTGAGCTGACCACTCAATGGTATTTAAATCAATACCTTCTTTAAACATATCCCATAATGGCGATAATGCACGAAGTTTTTCTACCGCACCCTTCATTAAATTAATTGTGTAATCAATTTCTTCTTCAGTAGTATAACGACCTAATGTGAAACGAATTGAACTGTGCGCCAATTCATCATTTAAGCCAAGTGCGCGCAATACATAAGATGGCTCTAAGCTAGCAGATGTACAAGCAGAACCAGAAGAGACAGCAATATCGCGCAACGCCATCATTAAGGACTCTCCCTCAACATAGTTAAAACTAATATTTAAATTGCTATCTAAACGATGTTCCATTGAACCATTTACATAAGTTTCTTCAATATCTTTTAAGCCATTATATAAACGATCACGAAGTGCTTTTAAACGCGGCATTTCTGATGCCATTTCTTCTTTTGCAATTCGATATGCCTCTCCCATTCCTACGATTTGATGAACAGGTAATGTACCTGAACGCATGCCACGTTCGTGACCACCACCATGAATAACCGCCTCTAAACGTATGCGAGGTTTACGACGAACATACAATGCGCCAACACCTTTTGGCCCGTAAAGTTTATGGCTAGACATCGACATTAAATCAACAGCTAATTCTTCCAAATTAATTTCAACTTTACCAACACTTTGAGTTGCATCCACATGGAAAATTGTTTTATTTGCACGACAAAGTTCGCCAATAGCTTTAATATCTTGTAACACACCAATTTCATTATTAGCGTGCATAATTGAAGCTAGAATTGTATCTGGACGAAGCGCAGCTTTGAATTTTTCTAAATCAATTAAACCATCAGCTTCTGGAGACAAATAAGTGACTTCAAAACCTTCTCTTTCTAATTGACGGCAAGTATCTAACACTGCTTTATGTTCAGTTTTACAGGTAATAATGTGTTTACCTTTAGTTTGATAGAAATGCGCCGCACCTTTAATTGCGAGGTTGTCAGATTCTGTCGCACCAGAAGTAAAGACAATTTCACGAGAATCTGAGCCAATGAGATCAGCGATTTGATTACGCGCAATATCAACAGCTTCTTCTGCTTGCCAACCAAATTTATGTGAGCGAGAGGCTGGATTGCCAAATGTGCCATCGATGGTTAGAAACGCCATCATTTTTTTCGCAACACGTTCATCGACTGGACAGGTCGCTGCGTAGTCTAAATAAATAGGTAATTTCATTTTCACTCCTAAATTATGCTAAATATAACCGCACTTTTTTATTAAAAAATATACTGCTTATCCTTTTTATTGATTAACTAATAAATTACTAAAATCACGATGAGATTGACGTTTTACATTACGCTTATTTACCAGCTCTGCTAACGTAATCTCATTTAAAAAACTTTCAATACGTAAACTTAAATCTTCCCAAAGTTCGTGAGTTAAACATTCCACACCATTTTTACAATTTTCACGCCCCAGACATTTCGTTACGTGAATATTTTCATTTACTGCCGCAATAATCATTCCTACAGAAATTTGTTCACTTGGTAGCCCTAACTGATAACCACCTCCTGGCCCGCGAACACTTTTGACTAAACCGTCTTTACGTAATTTAGCAAAAAGTTGCTCTAAATAAGATAAGGAAATATGTTGGCGTTCAGAAATATCCGCAAGGCTTACAGGCCCGCCATCTGCATTTAAAGCAATATCTAAAACGGCTGTAACTGCATAACGACCTTTCGATGTAAGTTTCATAAAGAATCCCTAAAAATTAATTGCGCAATACTTACATATCTGACTAATTTAGTCAATTATTCTCTTTTGTTAAATCAATTCGTTTTTCAACCGCACTTAGCATACCATTTAAAATATTTAATTCGTTTTTCTCTAATTTTGCACGATAGTATAAACGCTTTAATTTACGCATAACTCCTTGATTTTGAATAAATCCAAGAGACTGATATATACGTTCTGTGTAGTCAAAAAAATAAGCTAACTGATCTGTTGTTGGATAGTTTTTCTCTATTAAAGAAAGTGAATTTTTCTTATTATTTTGAACTAAGAAAGCCATACGCAATTCATAACTTACCAGTTGCACAGCCATTGCTAAATTTAAAGAAGAATAATCAGGATTCGCTGGAATATTCAAGTGATAATGACATTTCAGCAGTTCTTCATTGGTTAATCCAATACGCTCACGACCAAACACAATAGCTATCTTGCCTTTATACGCTACAACTTTCTCCGCGCATTCTCGAGGCTCGATCAATGTATTTTGTAAATGACGTAAGCGAGCACTTGTTCCAATTACCAAAGAGCAATCATCGACGGCTTCATCAAAACTATCGACAACCCTAGCATTTTTTACAATATTTTCTGCGCCAGCTGAAAGGGCATAAGATTGTTCATCAACAGATTTAGGTGAAACAAGACAAAGCTGGGTCAATCCCATCGTTTTCATTGCTCTAGCCGCAGAACCAATATTACCACTGTGCGAAGTTTCAATTAAAACAATACGAATATTTTCCAACATAATGATGCCCGACTAAAATTTAAGGGTATTCTACCACAATAACCGCTAAAAATAGTCAAGAATTTAAGCAAATTAAAGAAACTTAAAATATTAGAGATGAATAATAAAAATGGTGGGTTGTGAGAGACTCGAACTCTCGACTGACGGATTAAGAGTCCGAACCAGTTATAATAGATATTAATCAATAATAAATTATAAATCAACCACTTACGCATATAGATATTATATATTTATCCATTAGTCCTATCAACCTTCCATACCTTTTTACACCTATCTTGTCAAATTCTCGTCAAACTAAAATCATTTAATCCTAGCTGATCATTGAGTTAATGATAAACAGTATTTAGAAAGTTCGGTGAATTTTCATCGCGCTTTAGGTGTAACCGCCCGCTAAATTTGAGAAATAAAAACGCCCTTTAAATCATCATTAAAGGGCGTTTAAATTAGATATAAGAAACAGCGAAATTCCCCACCGCTTGTCTTAAACTCTATCTGGCCAAGGGTCGGACGTTGTCCACATCATGGCTGGCGGTCTTAGATTTTTGGGGCCAATGTCAGGTATTGCCTCATTGCCTTTTATTTTAGGGTCTGCGTGGTATGGGGTAAATCGCATAAAATTTCCAGTGGAAATTAATGATCGGTTTGTCTTTAGTCATCATGTTTAAACATTGCCCCTAATTGATTCGGACTAAATCGCCAACCCTCATCACTATTTTTAATTGCATTAAAACACCATTCGCTACAAAAATATTTTGAGCGTTTTTGTTTGATTCCAAGTACGATTCCTAGCGCACCCCACCAGTCATACCTCATGTTTTTAGTTTGCTCGAAATAAGCCTTAATCCGCTCTTCCGTTATGTTTTGCAGTTCAATTAAATCCCACTTCTCATGTTCTAAGTACATGATCTTACTACGTACTCCACCATCTCGTATTGATGACGAATAGCAGACCTTAAAACCTTTATTTACGACAATTTCACAATGGCTATATAAACCTTTAGTAAGCTTACGAGTTAACCAATCTGATAATCGAGCCAAGATCGCTTTAGGTGTCCAGCCTGTTTTCTTGCCTTTATACAACGCTAAATAAACCTTACCTTCCGTCATTGTTGCACCTCCGTTAATGCTTTCATTTTTCTGATAATGTCATTATGAATTTGCTGTAATTCTTCTTCACTCAATTCTTCGTGCTTGAGCTCATACTTACGCATACGCTGCACCGCGAGTTGTTCTTGCAGTGTTCGTAATCCTTCAGCCTGTTTTAAAATTAGCAATGTTGCTGATTTATTATCAAGTCCTGCGACAGTTGCAAAACTTGATATATAGATGCTTACTTCGCCAGTAAAATTCGCTTCTTTAAATGCCAGAGCTGCAGATTCACGTTCTTTGTATTCCTCGGCAAATCGAGTCCACTTCGCACTAATACTAGCTGCTGTATCATCAATGCTATCAACTAGTCTTTTAATGAGTTCACGCTTAACTTCAGTTTGCTTCTCCTCATCAATAACCCAGCTATTTCCATTCCATATGTGTAATTCTGTTGGTTGTCTATCAACTAGAATGTATTGACTTTTAAAATCAATAAGTTGTTTAGTCTCAAGCTCTGATTCGTTTTCTACTTCCATTTCCACAAAATCATTTAAGTTTTGCGGAATAGGGAAAATTTGATAACTATTCAAATTTTCTTTTAAAAAATAGACTTTCATTAATCACTCCTTCATCGAATATCAATACGTTTTACAAAACGACCAGCAAGTTCTTCAATGTGTATTGTTGTACCGTTTCTATCAACAGTCACAGCGAATTTCTTGACTTCTACATGATACACCCTAGTTCCACCAGAATTGTGTGGAATTACTTGACGAATACTACTAAAATAAACTCCACCGCCCCTTTTACCTTCAATTTCTGCACCCACTTCAAAACTGACGGGTTCAATATTGTTATTATCATCAAGGCTGTGGCTTTCTGATGACTGAAGATACAAAATAAGTGTTTTACCAAAACACTTTTCTGAAATATCAATACGCCCAGAACTTACATTACCTTGCCACACTGTTTTTAATGTACTAATTTGAGATAAACTCTCTTGCGCCTGTAAAAATTTCTGATTTATATCAGCTTTTGCATTGTTTATTTCTAGTAAAGTAGATTGTTTATTTTCTTTTATTTTTTGTTCAACCCTCGCAGATAACGCTTGCATATTTTGCACAAGTGTACCCGCATCTAAAATTCCTGCGTTCTCAACAACGCCGAATGCTTTAACCCAAAATTGAACGTCATCAAATGTGTTTTTTGCTTTTATACAAAGTTTGAGAGCAATCGCTCGCGGTCTTGTTTCAGCTCCCCCCGTAGCCATCGGGCTATCTAAAAGCGGATGCATAAATCCATTATCACCGAGATTGTCATCAGTTACAGTTGCAGAGCGTAATCGTGAGTCTATAACAGTTTTCGTTTTGTCATAAAAAACATTACTATCACTTGAATTAACCCAGTGTGTTCTAACTTTATGTACGTGCTTTTTAATTTCGTCACTTTGTGTCTGACCGATATTTAATCCATTCCCTGTATTTCTAATAAATCGGTCTTCCGCAAGTGGTACATTTGAAAGAGAACCATATTTACCGACTAAGTGACGATATAACTCTGGGTAATTTTGCTGTGTGACTGTTGAGCGAATGCTATCAAAAGCAATCCAGCCAGTGGGAATGTTATCCACGGCAAAATAAGCCGTCATCCCCACATCACTACGAGTTAAATCAGGAAGTTGGTTGCTGTCGCCCAAAGTGCGGTATAAATCGGGAAAGGATTGTTGGCTGAACGTTAAACCATCAGCACGTAAAAAACCAACGGGATTAGTTACTGAGCGAGGGAATGATACAACTGCACCAATAGGCACGCCGTCGCCGCCTGCATCTTTCCATTCTGACCAATTTGAGCCATTAAAAAAGCGTGTTTTGATTTTGTTGTCATTCGCTTTACGTGCAATTTGACGCACCGCATTTGTTGCCCCACCGCTAACTACTTCAATATGCCATTCCCCATTTTCGGGTAGATTTTGACCGCTTGCTAAGTAATAATTGCCATCGGTTTTATAGCCATTGGCATCGCCTTGCCCTTGTTCTACTTTGAAATTTCCAATACCATAGCCTGCTAAGGTTGTGGCTGGGGATTGTTTAGCGCTAGCAGCTTCTTTTGCTTCCGTCGCTTTATCATAAGCCGTTTTAACGGCTGCTGAACTCGCAAACTTTGTGTCACTTTCGTCGTCAACAGCAGAGTTTGGGAGTGGCTTGTTTTTGAGTGAGTTATAATCAACGGGTAGTTTATACTCTGTAGCCATGGGTACCCATTGAGCACCATTATATTCTTCAAAAATTTTTGTCGATGGATTCCAGCGTTTTGCTTTTAGCGGGACATTAGTGTGCTCCCCATCCAAAAATGATAAAGCCGCACTAATGGCGGCTCTAATTTCGGTTGGGAATTGCGTATATTCGCTATCGACAGTTGGTTTGTTAAAATCTGCCATTTTTGCTCCTTTACACTCCTTTTACAACCCAGCCAACTTTACCGCTTACACGATTCCCATTTTTATCAAATAAAAATACGTAAAAGCCTTTAGGTTTTGGCTCATCCTTAAAGTCAGATGTTGCAAAAAGTGGTTGTTTAGATTGTGGTGTTAAAACCGGGACAGACGCATCAATAAACTCTGTTGCAAAGTTTACCCATGTGCCTTTTATATCTGACGCATTTGCCTGTACGGTTCCTCCGTCAGTTTTTTGTTTTTGATCGAGTTTTAGATTAAGTGACTCTATTACGACAGGTTTCTGTGCATTGCTCACTGTAATTCTAAACTTAACATATCTAAAGTTGGTTTCATAAACGGATTGTTGGTCGTGTTCGCGCCAATTATCTTTAGCGTTTTCTTTTACTGCTATATGATAGTTAATATCATAACTGCCAGAGCTTATCACCTTAGGGGTAAGAGTAATTTTGGATGATGCTAATACCGTGCCGTAATCCATTTCCTCCTCATAATATCCGCTCTCGTCTATTGGCTGGAGGTACAACGGGAAACCTCTATTAATTTGAGATTTTGGAGTAGCGAGATTATTGGATCTAAAATGCTCTGCCCATGTATCTCGTCTGACTGGTAGATATAACTTGCCATCGATTTTATCCGAACCATTTTTAATTCCGTCATACGAGCTGTTGTAGTCGTATTTAAGGATATAATCTGGCGGTTGCGCAACATTGGATAGCGTATATTGCGGCTCACTTCTGTTACCTGCACTATCAACACCAATAATCCAGTATTTATATAACCCTCCTACAGTTTCAAACTGTGGAAACGCTAACCCATCAATATTTGTGATAAACTCTGAATTTTCTATTGTTTCCCCTTTCCGCAACTCATAATAGACAATCGGCAAGGTAGCCTTGGCACTTTGCCAACGCAACATGACGTAGTTATCGATAACTTGTTGAGATATAGAGACAGGTGTCGGTCGATGGACAATTAGCTGCGCTTGAGCGGATTCACTACGATTTCCGCCTAAGTCAATTGCAGTAACGGTAAATTTTTTATTGCCGTTAAAATCAGCCTTAAATTTAAATGATGTACTTTTAACTAAAGCCAGCACATCATCATCTTTTTTAACCTCGTAGAGCTCAGTCGAAAAAGAGTTGTTTTTTGTTTCACCCCAAGTCATCAAAACTTCATCGCCGACAATTTCTGCAACTAAGTTTTCTACCTGTCCGCCTGAAATATTAAACGTTACTGCAGTGGGCGATTCAGAGCGAACATCGGAAGAATCCACCGCACTTAGCCAATACTTATGCTCACCAGCGCGAATAAAACCAAGATTAAATTCGTTTGCCTTGATTTTCCCAACTGATTTAGAACTTTCATAGGTGTCGCCTTTTTTAATCTCGTAATACTCTAAATCTATATCGGGCGATAAATCCCAAATTAAAAAAGCTCCTTCTTGGGCAATAGCCTTGTGTCTTAAATTAGAAACATTATGCGGAGGGCGTAATCTACCTATTGGCTCATAGTTTTGGATTGGATTATCGGACCATACACCTAATACATTGCTTGTTTTGATGCGGATTTGATATAACACACCATCTTTTACATTAGGAATATCAACCGATGTTAAGGTCGTTGGCTCCATCTGTTTCCAGTTGCCATTGCCCTCGCGATACTCAATTTGGTATCGAGATGTGAGTGATTTTGCAGGTTCATAACTTACAACAATTTTGGTTTGGATACTTCCCCCAAGCCCACGATAAATCTCATCGGTAATCACTACATTTTTTACACCAGTATCTAGCGTATTGTTTGTTGTGTCATATTCAATGAGTTCATTCCCATTTTCAATATGCTCAAACTTAGAGGGATTGTAATCAGATGCAGTGATAGTATATGAGCCGTCATCACTCTCAACAATGGAGATAACTCGATAAAGTTCAGGTTTTATATCTGAACTAGCAATAATCCATGTGCTATTTTCTGTGACCGATGTAAAGCCTGGATTTACCTCAATCTCAGTGAGTTTTCCACGTTGTGTAATTGCTCTTTGTTCTAACTCCCCTTTCTCATTCACAATGCTAATCGTTGATTCTTTTGTGATTTCAACTTCCGCATCGAGGATGATTCGGTTTGTTGTTGAGCCGTCTTTAACTCGCCCACCGCGTCTCTCTCCTGAACGATGGACGTCAGATACTTGTATCACTTCGCCGGGGATGGGTATAGCACCATCTTGTCCGCAAGAAAACGTAATAACTTCGCTTTCGTATTGCTCAGTATAAAGTAGCCATTTCCCTAGTCGTCTCGCTTGCCCTCTCGATGTACAGCCGAACGCCACAACTTCCGTTTGGGATATGTACCCCATCTTAACAATCGCCTCCGAGTCCTCGATGTACTCTACAGATTGCTTAAAGTACTTTTTCGGGTCGTTCCACGTCACTAATACGACATTGTGACGAGTTTTAATATTCGAGCCTGAGCGGCTAAATTTACCGCCGATAACATTGGTATTGTTAAACTGATAAATAGGCTCTTTGGGTGAGTCTTGGACGAGCATTTGAGTACCGCTACTCCAATAACTCATTGCTCTAAATACCGATGTTAAATCTCGTAACAGCTTAAAGGCTTCTTGTTTGGTTTGGATATAAACATTGCAGGTAAAGCGAGGTTCACGGCCACCAAATCCATCAGGGACTAATTCATCACAGTATTTTGCTATTTGGTACATCGACCATTTATCTAGCATATCTTCTTTGATGTATTCCCCTGCCCCATATTCCTCGTTAGTGAGTAAATCAAAATAAATCCAAACAGGGTTATTTGAGTATTTGACAATAAATGTACCATCCCAATCACCGCTATATTCTCGAGTTTCTGGATTGTAGTTTGAGGGCACTTTTAGTTTGATGCCACGGCAATGATACCCACGAGATGGTATTGAGCTAAATTGCTCAGCGTCTATTTGCACGCCGACATATGCCACGCCAGGATAAGTTAATTTTTCCTCAAAAACCGTTGTGATTTTCGAAAAAATGGTTTTGTTTTGTAAAACCTGGCTATCTGAATCATCAGTTAACCGTGTCACTTTTATATTCCAGGGAGCTTCGCCTGTTAATCTAAAGCTATGTTCGCGATTATATGATGATGTGGTTTTACCCTCGATAACGATATTACCTGCATCTATCCATTGACTACCATTAGCTTGATATTCAACTTTTAACTCAACTTTTGTTCCATTAATATCACCATTACTTTTATTTTGATGACTTAATCCAGGCACAGTAATAGTTACTCTAACAATATCTGCTTCTGGTGCAATAATAGAGCGAGTGATAGGTTTGTCTTTTTTTACTTCGGTATTGACATCTGTTGTCACTTCATTGGTTTGGCAAATTTCTGACGGTGCTTGTCTCACGCTTCCAGGTCGCCACTCAATAGCAACATTATTAAAATTGAATTTGCCTTTTTCATCTTGTAACTGTACATCACCAAAGTAAACTGAGTTCAGTCCATTTACCGGCCCTTCAATTTCACCACAAGAAATAACATCAATAAATTTTGCATAAGAGCAAGATTTTAGCGAGTCGGGCGCTTCAACTGGTGCTCTACCACCTCCGCCACCACCTTTCCCACCGCCTTTTCTACCAACTATCTGCATTTATCACCCCGAAACTCGTTTAAATTTAAGTTTTCCTCTAGTCTCATTGTTTGATGTAGAGTTTGTTCTGATAGGAATTTCTTTATCGGTAAGACCTGCCGATACAACAGCAGATCCAACTATTAATTCCCCATATAATAATGGAATAGGTTGTCCCTGCTCGGTTGTATTTACTGCACCATTAAATAAATAAGACGGCTTATTCTCTGGACGTTCTTGTGGTCCGCTTAGTTTTGGCACAGGGACGAGTAATTGGCTGATGCCGCCAAGTACAAGTGATGCACCAATCGTAAGTGGCAAGGTTGCCGCGCTGCTTAAAAAGCCTGTACCGCCTATAGTAGCCCATCCTAAAGGGTTCCAAAATGCAAGACCAATCATCGCAGCCCCCGCTATGAGCTGAAAGAATCCACCCCGCTTAGAACCCCTAATGATAGGAATAAGATGAAATTCGGCTTGAGCGCCATACCGCATTTGAAATTCATCAGATGATGTTGTCAGCTCTTCTCTCTGCACCAAGAACCGATAAACTATTCCGTGTTTTTCAGATTCTAAGAGAAACTCTTTAAATCCTCTTTTTAAAACACATAAGGCTCGGATGGCTTCCGCTGGTGTTTTTACTGCCAGCTTATGGACTTTACCAAAGCGTTTGCCTAACTCGCCTTTAAGGCGTATTTTCCTTATGTCGCATGATGTGCGTTGTTCTTTCGCGGTAGAATTGTCCATATACATCCTTACTTGATAGTCGTCCGTATAGGTGATGGCTAATTAAACCATCACCAAGATAAACACCAGCATGATTAGGTACATTTGCGTTAATTTGCATCACAATCATGTCGCCTATTTTTAAGTCTTTGACTGGATAAAATCCCGCGTCCTCAAAGTTATCAACATAGAGATTGCCACCATTATCCCACCAGCCATCTATGCGATTGTAGTTTGGGAGATTAATACCCAGTTCTTGGCGATACCAATCACGCACAAATCCGTAGCAGTCGGTCATGCCATGGATAAACTTACGCCCATACAAATCAGGTACCTCTGTAAGTGCAGGCATAAAATGCGTAGATACCTCATCGCCCTCTAGTCCAATAATGCACCATTCCAATCCACTCATTTTATGTGCGTCTTGATCTGCAATGCTTGGTAAACAGCTCTCGTCTGGATGGGAATGGACAACGGTTCTAATTTCCCCCACTCCTTCCGCTCTGGCATAATCTTCTATGCCAATCAAAAATTCATCTTCTGTTTCTGCCGCTAAATTGGTACAGGCGACATACTGCAATTTGCCATTTTTAAGCACAAAAAAACCGCAACTTTCGTGCGGATAACTTTGTTTGGCGTGTGCTATTGCATCATCAATATGTTTCATTTTAAATCCTCATATATGCCGCACTAGGGAAACCACCAAAAGGCAATTCAGAGTGCTCACCAAAATGTGCTTTACAGTCAGCAAGTGTTTTAGCGCAAGTTGCTTTATCACCTGTATATCCGCAAAACTGCCCCTTATATTTATGAGTGCAATATTGAGCCACAATCTGCCGACGGGGTAATTTCACCCCTTCTAAATCAGTGGCAGGTAATAGCTCGAAACTAACGGTTAAATGGTCTTCCGATGTTTTTTGCGATATATAAAATATATCATCGGGTAAATGTGCGTTTGGGTCGGCAGTCAAATTTCCATTTTCAAAATTTACCGCATCAAGATAGATTATTTTCGTTCGTTTGCGAGTAAGTCGAGCGCCCTCAATGCCTTTTAATTTTGCCAAGACTAATGTAATCGCCCCACCTAAATTGGAAAATGTAATCCTTGGTCTAACAGGATTTAACCCATCAACTGCAAATCCCTCAGCTTTGACTGGATAAGGTGTATATTCCAGCCCTTGCCACACAATAGCTTGACCTAATGGATTTAATCCATCATGGAAACGATAAACAATATCGCCAAATTTAGTGAGATCGAGTTCAAATAATTCTATCCAACCATGAGAGGCGTATTGTTGCAGTTGTCCGTAAATACTCATATTTACTCCAATAAAAAACCGCACTTTCTAAAAGATTGTGCGGTTATAAGTTCACGAAAAGATCTAACTGTTTAATTTGTAAAAGCTCACGCTCAAGGTCTTGCTTTTCTGATTTGCATTGCTGCAATAATTTTCCCCGTTCACCAGCTCGTTGCGTATATTCGGCTTTCTTTTGTTGCCACAATGCCAACTTGTTTTTGACTTCATCACGGCGAGCAATACCCTCTGTCCAGTAATCCCATAAAGCTAAGAAACATTCCTCTTGGTAATTTTCCAAGCGTTCTTTTAAATCGGCACGCACTTTGTTTGGGTTAATGCTAAACAGCCAGCCATTTAATTTTTTGATTGGCATACAAAGCATTTCGTATTTTTTGCCGTCTTTTCCAGTTGTGGTCATATGGTAACAACTGAATTTTTGACTGTAGTCAGTTAGTTTTTTGTATTGTGGTTTCCACGCCAAACCAATTCCTTCCACAATCTCACGCATTGCCACATAAGCAATGCCGTTGTTGTCCACTAAAGTAACTTCTTTACCTAAAAATTCTGCAGTTAATGTTTGCATATTTCCTCCTATTTTCTCCACCAAAGAGAGCCTGTAAGAAGCAGTGAGTGGAGAAAGGAAACACCGCTTGTCACGTGTACATCGCTATCTTACAGGCAATAAAAAACCCGCCAATTCAAGCGGGTTGTAAAATTTCAATAAAAAAGCCGAACTGCATTGCTACAATTCGGCTATTGTTAGAAATAGTAATGCAAATTTAGGGTTAAGTCAATTTATAATCACCTTTTGATGAGACTGTTCAACTTGGCAAATATACCCATCGCAATCTTGATTTAAGTCTAAATGATAGGTGGCCCATAACAACGCCACCACAAGTAAAATTCTGAACATAATTTGTCCTTTTTTGTGAATTTTGGGTGTAGCAATCCGCCGCACGGATTTCTTTGGGAAAAGTGCGGTCGGATTTTTCGTTGTTTTATAGAATGTCTAACTGAAATCCTGTTGCTTTAGGGTTGTAGGCTCGAAGGTATTTTAATACGCGCCAGTTATTTCCTTGCTCGCATTCAAATTGCTCTGTAATGCGTGTCAATACGTTATGGGCCTGACGGAGAGTACTGCGATATTCGTAAGCCACGCCATAAACGGAAGCAGCGTAGTGCGAACCAATTTGTTTTAATGCGGGATGAAGTACTTGGCAAAGTTCCGTGCCTCGCAATAAAGCAAACCATGCCCAAACGAGCTGTTGGAGTTCATGCTCGGTAAATTCAAAATTAAAGCACTCATCTTTTTTAGGCGTTGTAATCAACTCTCCCTCAAGCACGATTCTGTGAACATACTCCACCGCTTGCGGTAACTGCTCTAATGTTAAATCTTCGATTGATTCCACATTAAAGCGTTGATGGATTAAATGATAAGCCTCAGAATAAATTAATCCCTTTTTGCTCACGAGCATATTCACGGCATTGCGCAGGCCTGTGCGATCATCTACCGTGGTTTTTCGTTCTGCTTTGCCATTAAACCAATAATCATGTAACGCTTGATAACACTCTTTTTTGTATTTGATTAATGTGTCACGGATTTCTGGTTTACAACGATTAATATCAATACCAAATAGCCAGCCGTTTAAATATTCGATTGGTAAGCAGATCATTTCACGTTTTTTACCATCTTCAGCTACTATGGTTATGATGACCATAGTTGAATTTAATACATTATCTCGTTTCATTCGAGAATATTGAGATTTCCAATCTAAGCCTATATTTTCGCAGATTGGTTTCATTGCGGTGTAATGTGTACCGTTTTGTTTAAATGTAACTAAAGATTGATGATTGAATGAAATTGTTTGGGTTGAAATTTGATTAGACATAACTGTCTCCTTGTGAATTTTTCGATATTAAGATTTGACCTCATAGGGTCGCCAAGAGGTTCGAAAGCCTTCACAAGTAGGCTGGGATTATTCCCCTTTCGGGTATTTTATTCTCCGCCCTCTCGGCATAGATAAGATGTGGTTATGCGTAATGAATGTTTAATGGCAATAAACAAACAAGGTTACTAAATTTCACGCATAAAAAAACCGCTATGCTGTCGGGTGCGGACTTCCGCTTGTGATATAAGGTTTCGACACCTTGGAACACAATATAAAGTAAAAACCCCGTCTTGTAAACGGGGTTTTGAGAGCTTTATTGCGATTTTTTTCTAAAATTTTCGTCATTAATGCAATACTCGAAACAATCACGAATAATGCCACTTAATCTTAAAATATTCTCTGGGTAATCAATAATAATTTGGTTGCCTGAAATCTCTAACCCAGCTCTAATAATTTCTTTTTGATGCTCAGAAGTTAAGTCAATAGGGATAACGATTGAAGGGCGTTGCTTATTATCATAGTAACGTAAAATCCATCTATTAGATTTTCCTTGATATAAAATACCAAAATAACTCTCGGTATCTTTGGCAACTAAATCTGTATCGCTACCAATAATCATTGTTACATACTCTAAAACTTGTCTTTCGGTATATGTGGTGACAATTTTACAGTTATCAGGATCTACAACGTCTGCTTTTTCATCATTATATTCCACCTCAGTAACCTCAACAGGTTCTATATCAATAGGTTTTTTTGATAATCCAGAAACAACCATATCACTAACAGCCTTTTCAACTGCTTGTCTTACTATTGGTGTTATAGATTCAATAAACCGCTGATTCAACTGTCTTCCAATATTGGAACGGCTAGCTATATAACGGACAAACTCACAATCAACCTCTTTTAATGACGAAGATATTGTTTTTGTAAATGTTGATAGATATATACTTTCTTCAGCCAATGTTCGTAACGCTTCAGGCTGAAATTTATCATGACAAAATTGAGATAATTGGAATATTTTGGTTTCGTCAAGCGATTCAAAATTAATGCGCAAAAATGGCACATCATCCATAATATTTTTATCTTTTAGATCTGTGAAAAATCGCCATTCACGACCATTACTAATTGCTGCAACTGCAACTTCTGGAGTTGCATTGAAATAGCGTGCTAATTGTGGAGAATGGTTTGAGAGATCTTCATTGTAAGATTTAGCCTCAATAAACATAACGGGAACATCATGACAAAATAAGGCATAATCTACCCGTTCACCATTCTTTGCTCCAACAAAATCAGCTGCATACTCAGCCTTTACCTTAGTAGGGTCATAAGCTGAAAACCCTAAAATATCAAGGAAAGGAAGAATTAAAGCTTGCTTTGTTGTTTCCTCAGTTGAACAATGTTGCCCCACTCTCATTACATGTTGGGAGTGAGCTAAAATTCTCTCTTTAAAAATTTGATCGCTCATTTTTATTTCCTCTAGAATAAATTTGATATCCATTCTATGAAATAAAAATATATTCTTTAAGATTTTTAATCAGAAATTTTCTATTTTTGCGATCTCCGTCACAAAACTTTACTTAATTTAACCTCACTTTAAGCGTCATAACGTGCGGTTCGAAGGCTGCCAAAAGTCAGCTGGACATATTCCAAAAATAAAAGCCAGAAATAAAAATGTGTATGCAAATTGGCGCGCTTTCTTAGACTTATCAATTACTTCTAACATTTCATAGAATAAAGCTAATCCCGAAGCACGCTGCGCCAATGGCAAAACCAACCGCTGCAATAATTGCTGCACTTGCTAGCATTTTCCCTGCAATGCCTGCATCTTTTTCACTCATTTTTCCACCTACCTTAACTTGATGTTTTGGTGTATACTTAATCAAAATTGCTCCTTAGTTGGTTAAACTTGGAATAAGGGGTAAATAAAAACCCCGAACATTGCGAGTGTTCGGGGTTTGTTTTTTTATCTAAAAACTACACCACTTCTTCAAAGGTGCAGCTGATTTCCGTGTGTCTTTTAGTGACGGTTTTTGACCATTTCGGGCAAACGACTTTGATTAAATCGCCATTTTCGTATTCACGAAAGAAAAATGCCGTGACGCCACCATGCGACGTTAAAAAGCGGTCAAATTCGACCGCACTTTTGTGATTGAGCTTGTATGTCAGGTTAAATTTGCGGAGCAGCGGATTTAGTCCGTCCACCATTCGCTGTTGATAACCATCGCCAAAATTAAGCACTTTTCGTCTAGGTTCTTCCTCTACAGTGTATTTAGGCTGAGGACACCAAGATAATGTTTTTAATGCCATGTTTACTCCTAAGATAACAATCCGCCAGGGCGCATATTCTTCTGCAACATTGTTCCCGCTTCTGCTTGCGCAATTTGTCGCACTAATTCCACGGTGATTTCAAGCTGTCCATTTTTTGATTGTTGGCTTACCGTTGCATCCATCGGTTCACCGTTATTAATCACCTTAACCGCTATATTCCCTGATGATTTAGGTTGATAAGCCATAGTTGGCAATCTTGGTACACCGACTCCACCACCATTAGCAAAACCACGACGAACAGAACCGTAATTAAGATGATCTAAAAAGCCACGACCCAAACGAGCAGTGGCTTCTTTTGTTATGACGTATTCGCCCTTATGTACAATACCAGCTGGCGTATATTTTCCCCCATCACCAGTGTAACCACCAGTGGCAAAACCAACACTGGTAATTTGAGACACTAAATTAACACCAGCACTTGCCACTGCTGCCATATTAGCGAATTTCTGTGCTGGCGTAAGAGCGGTTGGATCGGCAAGTGCTTGTGCGATCGCTTGAGATAACTTCACTGTAGCTTCTGCAATGGCAAAGGCTTTTGAGATTGCAAACATCGCCTTATAGGCTGCTGATTGCTTACCGGCTGATTGTTCAACGATTGATGTTAAAGTCCCAAACGCATTACCAAGATCATTTAATCCAGTAGCATAAAGTCCCATTTGCTCTTGAAACTGATTATTTCTGTATTTTTCAATAATTTGCTGTTTGCGTTGTTGGAATTCTTCTTCCGTGATTAACTTTTGATCGTTAAATGATTGAAGCTGAGCAAGCTCTTGCGTTTGTTGATTAATTAACTCTTGTTGTGGGTCATAAAGTGCACGTAATTGTGCCAATGGATCGACCGCACTTTGTGACACCTGTTGCGCATAGTCAAACTGTACTCGAGTCGAGGCTTTCACTGCTTCACTTTGGTTGAGCTGCCCTTTCTCGTATAATTCCTGAATAGATTTTAGTTCATTATCACGATTAGCTTTCAACAACTTTTCTGGCGCATATTTGCCAGCAAGCTCTAAACGTTGGCGAGCAAAGCGTTCTGCAATAGCCGTTTTTGCGGTTTCATATTCTTGATACGATACCACACCTTTTTTATTGTGTTCTTCCAACCGTTGGAACATTCGCGCTTGCTCTAACTCGATTTCGCCTAGACTAGAGCTGTTTTTCTTGCGAATTTCATCGTAGAAATTAAGCCAACTATCACGAGCATTTTCACCTGATTTTTTGTGACTTTCTTTGATTTGTGTTTCAATTGTTGTCACTTTGGTTTCATCGGAAAACATTTTTTCTAATGTTGCTTTTCCGGCTATGATCTTATTTAGTGTTTCAACTGATAAACCAACAGCTTTATCTGCTGCATTAGCTGCGGTAATTGTACCTGTCGCAATGCCGATCAATACTTCATTATATTCAGCACCCTCTTTCCCAAGCAATTCATAAAGACCTGCTAAAACATACGCAGATTTTGCTTGCCCTTGTTGTTTTAACTTCGCAACCTCTAATTTTTGAGCAAGCGTTGTTGATTTACCATTTAACTTATCAATTGCATCTTTTAAATCTAAAGTTTTATCTGTGGCGTTCTTTGCACCGTTTGCTGCGTCAGAGAAACTTTTTGGTAAAGTTGCGATAATATTATTCGCAGTTACTGCATCAATACCAAGTAATTTGAATTTTTGTCGGACATCATCAAGACTTTTACCTGAACGCAACATGTTTTCAGCTAGAGGAGCAAGCATTTTTACGAGGGCTTTTTCTGCTAAACTTGCATTTTCTTCGATAGACTTGATTTCGTTTTGTAGGTGCTCCAACTCTTTATCACTAATACTATTAACGACTGTGAAACCATCAAAATCGCCATTAATGTTTTTTGATTTTGCACTAGCTTTAGCTTTTTCGATTTCCTTGTAATATTTCTCAATATCTTCGAGTTGCTTTTCTACTTTTAAGGATAATGCAGCTTCACTTAATTCATTGTAACTTTCTGCTAATCCTTGGTTTGCAGTTGTAGTATCAAGTGCCCACTGTCTTGCTTGTGCAGCTTGCGAGCTAAAGAAAATTAATGATGTAGCAGCTATCCCAATTACACCAGCAGGCCCACCAAGTAAAGCCATTACACTTTGCAAACCTTTTGCCGCCATCGTTGCAAGATTAGTTGCTGTAGCAAGGTTTCGTTTTGCAGTAGCTTCAGCTTGTGCAAGTGCAATAATTTGCGCTGACTGCACTTTCATTCTTTCACGCAATGCAAAGCGTGTTTGTTCAGATTGTGCAAGTTGAAATTGTGCGTTTAAGCTTGCCATTTCAACCTGAGCCGCTGTACGCATTGCAGTAGCTTTTGTTGCTATGGCTTTTGCCTCTGCAATATGCGCTAGAGCATTTTTTGCACTAGCATAACCCGTTTTTAATAGTTCCAAGCCGTATTTGCTAAGATGACCGATAGCAAGTGCAGCTGTCAGCGATCCAAGCCCAATAATTAATTCTTGGAGATGATCGCTAACAAAATCGACCCCAGTAGCTAGTTTTTGCGTAACACCTAACGCACTATTTGCTTCACCTGAAAACTTAGTTATCGATGTCTCTAAATTTGTAAAAGACATTGAAAGCGTTTTCACGCGTTTATTAAAGTCATTATCAACCGTATCTCGTGCTTTTACTAAAGCTTGGATAACGGTGTGAATATCTAATTTCCCTGCTTTAGCTAAGTTTTTCAGCTCGCCAGTTGTTACGCCAAGCCCTTTAGCTATTGCGTCAGCAAGACCTGGAGTCTGCTCAATCACAGAATTAAGCTCATCACCGCGTAATTCTGCACTTCCTAATGCTTGCCCAAATTGCATTAATGCTGCTTCAGCTGCACCTGCACTAGCACCTGATATTGCAACAGATTTTGCAACAGTCTCCGTTAATTCGGAGACTTGCAATTGAGATAAATTCAATCTATCTGCATTTTGTGCAAAGCGTTGATAGATTTGTGCAGTAGCGCCCACAGCTTGATTGGTTTTCAAAGAAATATCAAACACCGATTCTGTCGCAGCCACCATAGCTGTTTGGCTATTTGTTACTAAGCGAATACGGTTTTGCAATTCAGTATAACTATCCGCGTATTTTATCACATCAGAAATACCAGATGATAAATAGGAACCGCCCGAACTTACAATGCCCGCCCAAAAAGTACGGCTTGTCGTTTTATTAATTGTATTTGCCGCTTTCTCTATGTTATTCAAATATTGAGTAGTACGCTCTGAGAATTGTTTTGCTTTGGCCTGCGCTTTTGTAAAATTCAATTCAAATTGTTTTGCGAACTTTTGCGTTTGATAGGATGATTTATCAAGCGCCTGATTAAACTGAATTGAGTCCAAACTCAAAAGAATATTTAACGAACCTAAACTTGACATATTCACCTCATAAAAAAAGCCCGCCGAAGCGAGCTTTTAGAAACTTATAATTTAATTAATAATAACATATTTCACACGATTCTTATCTTGTTCAACTATCCTTAGTTTCTTAATACGGTTATTTTCTTTAATAATAGCTACAACAAGACAAGTTGCGAAAATAGCAACATATACACCAATAAAAGCGAGAATATAAATAAAATCAACAGCAAATAAAAGGAATAATGTCCCTAATGCAATAAGCAGTATAAAAAAGCATTTTGCTGTAAATTGAATAAAATCACGCAACATACTTACCACCTTCTATAAGTTGAAAGTAACTGTTTTTCCTGTGGGTAATTCAACCGATAAATTTAACACACCACCCATTGCTTCAATGTAACGTTTAACTGATGATAATTTAATGTCATTGCCACGTTTTTCAAGGGCGACAACTGACGGCTGAGAAATACTTAATGCTTCTGCCATTTGCTTTTGTGAAAGCTCTAATTCTTCACGAATACGGTAAAGTTGTAACTCCATTCGCATATCGTCTGCCATAGCTTTCACTTTCGCTTGCTTTTCAGCTGGAAGATTATTCATCAGATCTTTAAATTTCACGCTCATTTTCTTGCTCCTTAGTTAATTCAGAAAGGTAATCATCATAGGTTTGTTCCGCTAGGGCAATCATCTCTTTGTAAAAGAGTTTTTCTTTCTTGCCTTTTTTATCTCCGCCACATAAAACAATCGCTTGTCTGACAGGGTCGAAAATATAAAATAAACGGAATACCGATAATTTAGACTGTACTCGCAATTCTTTTAAATTGGTATATTTAGAGCCTTGCAGCGTATCCGCATAAGGTCTGCTTAATTGTGGACCTTCTGTTGATAATAATTCCAACGCCGCATAGATTTTTAATACGTCATCTTCTGCCAGCGTTTCTAACCAGTTCAAAAGTGGGTCTTGTAAAATTACTTCCCATTCTTGTTTCATACAGCTATTACCTTTCTTATTACTTATATAGATTTTAATCTATATAAGATTCAGAAGCAATAGATAATTTAACGATTTGCTAAATAATCAGCCACTCCGTCATCATCATCTTCATCATCCATTTTTTCTTGGTAAAACGGCATAAAATCAGATAACTCTGGAGGCTTAGACTTAGGGTCTCGATTTATCATAGCAAGCAAATGTGAAACTTGTGCAGTACGATAATCCTCTCGCCATAATCCAAAAGGCTGTTCCTGATAAAAAATTTCGTATTCTTGGAGATGACGCTCTGGCATTTGCTCAATTTCTTCAAGTGTTTTGCCGAGAGAAAGTGAGAGGTTTATTTGGAACTTTCTTCGGCTTGAGAGTTTTTTGGTTCATCTTCCACAATAGCTTGCGTTAATTGCTCAAATACAACCTTATCTAATTTGGAAAGTGCGGTTAAATCATCAGGATTATCCATATCAAAAAGATTTTTACCATCTTGATCGCACAACCGCATAGCAAGCGTACGCGTTAATCGATTCGGGTCATAAATTTTAGCAAGTTGCTCAGTAAGGTGTTTTTCATCATTGAAGTTCAATTCAATACCTTGACTCTCTGCAATGTGCACCAATTCTTGTTGTTGCCCATAAAGCACACGATTCATTTCACCAACAGTAATTTCACGGATATAATAATTCTCGCCATTAATAATGATTGGGGTAATTTTAGGCTTATTGGCTAAAAGTTTTTCACGTAGATTCATTATTTATCACCTTTGTTTTTAATTGAATTAATAATATTTGGGAGTCGCCAAGCGATGATGAAACATACGCCTAACACTAAATAAGCTAAGGTCGTTTCCCATAACCCATATTGCATAGCTTGCTCCTTGAATAAAGGAAGAAAGTTAGTTATAATTTCCAATGAAGTTTATTCCTTTTAAGTATGGTTTAATTGGAATGAAAAACCCCGAGAGTTCGCTGCTTTCGGGGTTTTAGTTTTTATAAAGTGCAGTCAAAATTCACCGCACTTTGCGGCTATGCTGGTAAGTGATAATCGCGTTTTGCTTTTTTAATCGTTACACCAGATTCAAATTTACCTTTTACTTCACCACTGAAATTTGGTGAGGTTTGGATAAATCCTGTGCCGTAAAGAGAACCTTGACCATTTTTCAATATCATCATCCAAGGGAAGGTTTCTTTAGCATAAAACTTCTTGCGCAAGTCAGCTTGCATTGCAGTACCTGGTGCATAGAAGAATGTTAATTTAATTGAGCCATACTCAATCTCACCTGCTTCTGTTTCTGTACCCTCGGAGCACATTGTTGTAATATCCTCCTCGCCGAGAGTGTCACCATCACCTTCAATTTGTTTAATGGCACAAAAGTTAGATGACCATTTAACGACAGCCACTTTTGCGGATGAAAAATCCGTTGGTGCATCTTGACCGCTCCAATCGACCTCATCAGCAAGAGTGATTTTATCTGTTGCAATAGATTTCACAGGATAAAAACCATCAAGCGCACCTAGACCAGTTAGCTTAATAAAATCCCCTACTTTGGCACCATGCCCTGCTGATGTAATGGTTGCATTAGGCTTAACCGTTACGGCTGTGACTGCTTTGCCTTCGGTTAGACCAGTGCCCAAATAAAATTTAGTGCCTTGAAAAGGTGTTGTTTGTGTAGGCATATCTAGTCCTCATACTTAATTTGATATTTAAGGTTAGAAACGAACCAAGTACGATTTGTCGTATCTTGCTCGTATTCGTAGCTAATAAGAGTCATTTCGGAAATGTTTTCCGATAATTCATCATTAGATATAGCTACGCTTAATCGCTCTTTGATTTTGTCTGCAATATCATCTAATGTGTCGTCGCCTAAAGCTGTTTTCAGATAAATTGCGATATTTAATGCTGCGGTATATTCGTGATGACAGAGATCTACCTCTTCGCACGAAATCTCATCAAGAAAAACTGCAATAGCTGTTTTTTCTTGGTCAATATCAATAAATAAAGGGCGCCCAGAATAAATATTCTCAACACCCTTTATACTGCTTTTGAGCATATCCGACACTTGATGCCGAATCTTCTTATGAATTAGCATTTAATCCTCTATTTTTTTAAAATGTCACTCAACTCTCTTGTCAGTTCGACTTTGATCTGACTTGAATAATCTTTTAACTCATTATGGAAAGCCGTTGTTAATGGTCTAGATAACGGAATCTTAACAACATCAATTGAATACCGCTCTTTACCTTGTCGCTGCATAACGTGTTTACGACCATTTGCTAGAGTTTGAATAAAACCGCGTTGTATTTGATATTTGCCTATTCTAATTTGCCCTTTACTCGCTCGCATGGTTCGTCTAGGGTTTTCCAATAATCGAATTAATGGTAAATTTCTTCTATCAACTCGTATTTTTGCAACTGGTCGATTCGCTGTTGCTTTTTGGGATAATCGAGTTCGCTTACGGATTAATTTAGCTGGCACATGAATCTCTTTGGATACATTTTTTGTTCCATTTTTGATTGCACTTCTCGCCACCTTATTAATCGCTTTTGCTGCCGCTTTAGGCGCGACTTGATTAGCCAGTTTTTGGATATTAGCTTGTAATGCTGCCATCCCTTCAATTTTCACCGCCATATTTACTCCAATTGCAGCACGATCTTCCCATCTTCAAAACTAAACCCTCGCACAACATATTCCTCTGTTGAAGAAATAATGATATCTCCAAGTTTTGGCTTATATCCTGATGCTTTAAAAAGAGTGAGAGTACGCGTCGTGCCATTAATTAAGTAATCATCGGTGTAATTGCCACTCATTAGTTTTGGGCTTTCATCAAGCACCGCTTTGTATTTTTTGCCGTTGATAACATAGACGGACATCATCACATCTGATATGACTTTGTCCGCCTGTGCGAGTGCGTCATCAAACGGACTAAGCGTTGATCTTGACATCTACAGTGCCCATCGATACGCCACTAGCATGCCAAGCAATACCTAAACGCTTGTTACTACCTGCGGTAGTTGTTGCTCCGTCAGTTGCAGACCAGTACACGATCGCACCTTGTTTGATGTCGTCAGCCGCTTTTGCTTTAACGGTAAATACACCGGTAGTCAAACCAACACCAACGGCGGATTTTTCCACGTCGGCAACAGCAATCGCCACAAGGTTTTCTAACATCACTACATCACCGCTTTTCACGGCAGCGGCAGCGGTAAAACGCACGGTGTTTCCGTCTTGCATATAGTTTTTAGCCATATTTAATAATCCTTTGATTTTGATAATAAAAAACCGCACTTCGGTTAAAAGTACGGTCGTTATTTAGGGCGATTTAAGTTACTTATTGGTAACTTTTACAATGCCACGGTAGTCAATTACATTAACACCTGCATCAATGCGCACCTTGGTAGATACGCCATCAACAGTGAAACCTTGTTGTTGCTCCATGTATGGCGTATCAATGCCGTCAAGGTAAGAAACTTCAATAGCCTCTTTGTTGATTAAGTACCAAGATTTTGGATCGGCAACTTGTAAACGTGCGGATTTAACTGTCGGCACAATGTCACGGATTGGATTGATAATGCCAGAATTGATATCAGCCCCCTCCACACTTGCCGAACCTAGAACTTGTTTAGCACGAGTATAAAGTGAGGTTGGTAACAACATAAAATCAGGCTCAATCGCTAATGGTTCACCACGAGTATTGACAAATCCATTCATCATTTGAATTGCTTTATCAATATTGGTTACATCTAATGCGGCACCGGTTAAAGTGTTTTTGTGAGATGCGTCAAATAACGCTTTGCCGTCTTGTGCAATCGCGTTACCGGTTAATAACGCAAACACTAATTTAGCGATTGTCGCACGTGCAGCTTGTCCCATTTTTTCAGGGATTTTTGTCAACAAGTGCATATCGTCATTGATGATTGCTTGACGAGTAATGCTAAATAATTGCCCGTAAGTCGCTAATGCAACGCTAGCGCCCTCATCGCCGATTGTGCCGTAGGTGTACTCCTCACCCTCACCGACTTGTGGTAAGTAACCAAAGTCACCTAATCCAACACGTTTCGCCGCGCGGAAGTCGGTTAATGTGCCACGAGATGTAAACTGATCAAAGTTTTCCGCTGCGGTTTCCCAACCTTTAAGCAAGGATTTGTGCGCTACATCAATTAAGATCTGACCAAAGTCAGAGCTTGAGTGAGTAAATGCCAAACCAACCATGCTCATTGCATTTTGACTCGATACACTAATACCTCGATCAACCAATGATGCACGAGCAAGCTCACGCAATGTCATCGCATTGTAGGCGTTGTCTTTAGCATTTACTTTGTCTTTGTCGATACCTGCACGAGCCAATAAGGATTGTTTCACGCTATCACCAACAATGTTACCGTTATCGGCATAAGGCGTTACTGCTGCACTTGGGGTTGTGCCTGCACCAAGTTTTGCTAATAATTTGTCTTTGGCTTGATCTGCGGTAATTGATAAATCACCTAAACACTCCACTAACAAATCATTGTGCGTAGTACCAAACGGTGCAAATACCGCTTTAATGTCGGCGTTACGTTTATTTAATTCAGCCTGCACTTGTGCGGTGTTATCTACCGGAGCTGTCGGCGCTTGATTTACCGGTTCAGTTGGTGCTGGTTGTGCAGGAGTTGGTGTTGCTTGTGGTGCGGATGCGCCAGCGTTGCCTTGTGGCTTAAACAACATGTCTTTCATTGCTTTTGGCATATTTTCAAAGTCCTCTAATTTTCTTGATTTAATAGACGCCATCGCCACAAGTGGTTCGGCTAGTTTGTCTGCAAATCCTTGTTCAACACATTCTTTTCCGTTGAGCCAAGTTTCTGCTGATAGCATTTCTGCTAATTCTTCAGGTGTTTTTCCTGTTTTGCTTGCATAAGCTGGGATTAGCGTATTTTCGACCTTGTCTAATAAGTCGGCATACTTGCGCATATCCTCAGCATCGCCACCTTGGATGCCCCAAGGCTTGTGGATCATCATCATTGCATTTTCCGGCATGATTACCTCATTGCCCGCCATCGCAATAACGCTCGCCATACTTGCCGCCAAGCCGTCAATGTAAACTGTCACCTTTGCAGGGTGATTTTTTAGCAAGTTGTAAATCGCGATCCCATCAAAAACATCACCACCTGGTGAGTGGATGTGTAGGTTAATCTGCTTAATGTTGTTTCCGCAGTCTTTTAAATCCTGCGCAAAGCTCGCAGCAGATACGCCCCAAAATCCGATCTCATCGTAAATTGAGATCTCTGCCGTATCGTTGGCTTTGGCTTTGATTGAGTACCAAGACTGGTTATTCGTCTTTGTTGCGCTCGTTGCCATCGCCACCGGCGACAGAATCATTTTTTGTTTTGTCATTTGTCGTACCTGTGTTAGTTAAATCAGTGTCAAACTTGAGACCAAATTTGCGGTTTTCCTCAACCTCAACTCTACGTCTGCGTTTAACTTCTGCCGGGTTGCTGCCGCTTGCTCGTACTGCTTGGCTTTCGGTCGCTAATCCACCTTTGATGCGCTCTTTCCACGCTTGCGCCTCTTTTGTCGGGTCTATCCACGGCATCACTGGGCCACTATAAACAGCGTTATAAAGTGATGCAGGATCAATATCGACTGGCACATCAATTTCACCGCTGACAATCGCCATTTTTAGCCATTCTCTGTATATCGGGCGTGAGATGTGCGCAACAAAGGTATCTTGTAAAACGGAGTAACCCTCAAAGCTCTCCACCAACTCTTGGCGCTGGCTTGAGTAAGTCCCGTTATAGTCACGAGCAATGCTTGAGTAACTTGAGCGAGTCCCCGCTGCTGTTGCTCTTAATTGTCCATTCCTAAAGGTTTCTAGGTTCACATTTGGGCGATTAGAATTGATTAACCCGATGTCCTCACCGGGTTTTAAATCATCAATGATTGCACCGGGAGCAATCTCAAAATCTCGCTCCGGACTGTCTGCACTGTAATCCTCATTATCTCCGTAGAGTGCGGCATCACCTTTTTTGATGTACATCGTAAAGGCGGCGGCAATTCGTGCGGCCACACGCTCGCTTTCCTCATAATCTTTAAGGTCAGCAAGTCGGATAATTACACCGTGCAACATCGATACGCCACGCAACTGGTGCAAGCGTTTTTTAAACGCAAGGTGCAACATATTTTCTGCCGGCACCGATTTAACTCGCCCGTAAGTGCGGTTATTTTCTTGGGGGTTGTCCATGTAAACACGGTACGACTTAGGACGACGCCATGCGTCAAGCTCTACCCCTTGAATTAAATTTGCCGTATCAAGAGTATTCATCGGCACAAAATCAGGCTCTAACGCCTCAAGGCTAAATGCGATTTTAGTACTGTGATTGAGACCAGCTACACTGCCTCGCACAAGTTGGATAAACACTTCCCCATCACGGAGCCACGTGCGTAACAACATCCGCTCAAGTTCGGGGCGAGTAAATTGTCCTGTCACTTCAGGACAGATAGACCATTCCGCCCATTTTTTGCGGATTTGTTCAGCTAAGGTTTCATTCACATCACCGTTTAAATTCATCGGCTGTGGTTCAATGTGGATACCTCGCGAGCCAATAACACGTTCTTCCATCTTGTCCAAAATCCCGATCACAATATCGTGATTTTGGTCTAATGCTCGAGCTTGTTCTCGCAAACTGACTGCACTTTGTTTGGTCGATACGTTAGCGCCTTGGCTTTCGCGTTTTGCTTTGTGCGTACGGTTTGGCATAGCCGCCTCATACGCATTCAGCACATAACGGCTTTTCGCCCTCTTTGCCGCTTGCGCAGGGGCAAAAAAAGCTATTGTTTTTTCAAAGATATTCATTTTTAAAACCGTGGATTAAGGTTTGCGTATTTAAAACGACTACGACCGGAGCCTAATCGTTTTAACTCGACAAGCTCCTCTCTAAGTGTTTGTCGCGTCTTCCGGATTTCGGATAATGATTCGCGCGTAACGCTGCGTCCGTTAAATGTAACGGTTTTCCCCGCTAGCACGTCAAGGATTGCTTTATCGCACGCTTCGAGCATTAACTGCACTTGTTCAATTTGTTCGCTTCGGCTCACAGCCATCCTCCAGATTTCTTGTCACCACCGCTTAACCAGCTATTTTTTTGCTTAGGTTTAGGCTGTGGCTTTGGTTTTACTTGTTCAATTTCTACCGCACTTTCAGCTTCTTCTGGTGCGGATGATTCTTTGCGGATCACGTTAGGGTTTACACTTGGCAATTTCGCCCAGTATGGGACATTGTCCTCATCGCCCCACTTAATACGCTCATAACCACGCAAAATAGCGATCGCATGGGCATAGCAAAATAAGTCAAATGCCTCATTGTTACCTTTGCCTGGTTTGCGCCACTTACCGTCTTGTCCTCGCTCCTCATAGGTCAATTCATCAAAAAACCATTCGCCAAGCCACGACGGAAAATGGATATAGTTAGCCCCGATAGTCTCACGGCTTAGTGCGTTACTAATGCGATCTTTGAGTTGGTCTGTTTGAAGTAGGTATAGCGGCACATCACCTCGTGCTTTAGCATGACGATCTGACCGTGAGGTGTTATCAGGATAAGTTCGAGAAATCAGTTTTTGGCGTTTGGTACTATCACCTTTAACGAGATACACTTGTTTTGATATGCCATCTCGTTTGCATCTACGCCAAAACTTATAGGCGTTATCTGTTACACCGTCCTCACCGCCACTATCCACCGCCATTGCAAGGATTGGCATGACTCCTCCGTCTAATCCCTCAATACGATATTGCTTATTAAGCACATCACTGATGAGTAAATCCCAATCCTCAGGGTAGGCGGACGGATCAATCGGGAGACTTTCTCCATCGGAATTGCTCCGCATTGATGATTTAATGTTGTATCTATCAATGAGCCACCGTTCGCTGTTTTCACCATATCCAACAATTTGGACGACAAAACGGCGATTCCGCCCACCCTGTACATCAACTGCAGCCAATAAAAAACGGCACCCATAAGGTACCGTTCTTTTTTCTGTATCTTCTCGCCGCTCCATCAGCTCATCACTTCGGCGTTGCTCAAGTGCGGAGCGTGGTAAATAAGGCAATCCCCAGTCTGTATTTGTTACTGCCTTTAGCGTTTCTTCACTGCCAGTCATTTCAAATTCATGTTCAGCAGTGAGTAATTTATAAGTTAATTGCGCCCATGTTTGATAAGCGGCGGCAGGGCCTTCCAGCCAAAATGATGCAATACGAGAGTTTCTTCCCTCGCCATGGATTACACCGTCTTTATCTATCGTTTGTCCTTCTTTTAGCCATTTGCCGCCAATGTTTAATGCGCGTTTCTTGTCAGGATCTACGAGAGATTGACAATGCGGGCATTGTAAACGAGCGTTTTCGCTTGCCTTAACATAATCAGTATCATCTCGATAGCCGACCATATTTGCCATTGATGGCTCAAACCATTCTTTACAATGTGGACATTGCCAATAGAATCTGCGTCTATCGCCACGGTTATATAGTGACAAAATACCTGTTGTTGGCGGTGCCTCGTGAGTAGTTTTTGGATGATGTTTTATATCAACAATATCCTTTCCTGGCGAACTCTCTACAAGTGTCATACCGGCACTCATAAATGTAGTCGTCCGTTTGGACGCTAAACTAAATCCGTCACCCTCGCCGTCCACATCATCGGGCCATCGGTCATAGTCTGTTAATGCAACGTATTTATAATCTGATGATGACAATACGTTGATTGACGGCCAGCCAATTTTTAATAGATTACCTGCCCTAAAATATTTATCGTGGACATTGTTATCGTTTTTACGCGGGCTTAATCTTTTTGCAATCTCAGGCGAGCATCTAAAAGTGCGGTCTAAACGTTTACGACTATGCTCACTGGCTTTCTCTTGTGTAAGTTGCACCAAGAGGAAATCTGACGGATCGCAAATAATCGCATAGGTTATCCAGCCATCAATCAATCCGATTGTTTTACCAGTACGAGCTGGTCCAACAAAAATAACTGCGTCATACTCACGAGAGTTTAGGCAGTCCATCGGATCTAACATATATGCAGCAGTATCTTTATCCCATTTAACAGAGTTACCCCCACCAACAGGCACGCGCATATATTCCGCTACGGCTTCCGACACTTTCATTCGGCGAGGCGGTTTAAGTAGATTTGCAATATCTCGCCTAATATCTTTAGCTGATGCAAACATGACTACTCCTCTGATTTATTATCGCCAGCCTGTATATGTAATGACATTTGCGATTTAACGTCATCAATCACCTGTATTACACGAGTTAATTGTGCTGGAGTTAACGCACAATCACGCTCTAAAATATCTGGCAATGTATCAAGTGATTGCACAACAGCTTTAGCCAAAAATCCCATCTCTTGAGCAACTTCAAATGATGGCACCAGTTCGCCTGTATCTCGCTCGTATTTTAGTCTTTCGTTTTCCGCTTGCCAAAATGCTCGTCTCTCAACAGGTGACAAGCTATCAACATCCGCCGTCATTTTTTCGGCAAGTCCGATTTTGATTAAATCAGATAGTGCATAGAGCTTTAATTTGGAATTACTGCCAATAGCTGGCGTTAGTCCTGCAAGCCTTTGTGACACGGTTTGCCGATGCATTCCGACCAGTTCGGCGATCTGATTTATATTGAGTTTTAAGTCGTATAAATTATCCATAGCCGAGACCGTTAAAATGCCCAAAAAAGGGAAAAGATGATGATGACTAGAAACCTAAAAAACTGTCGAAAACCGCGCGCCCGAAACCCCGTGGAAAGGGGTATCCCCTCAGGAGTACCTTTTGCCGTCACGATTCTTTATAAAAATCACTCGATATATTTTTGTTTTATCCATAAAACATAGCTTAGGACTACCATCGAGCTATCATCAGATAGTCAAGGTCAGTCCTAATGTATGTGTCTGTATATGCCAATAAAAAAAGACCGCACTTTAATTGGCGGTCTTGGTTTGGTTAATCCACTTATTAAGATTATCTACTTGGCTTGCACACTTATCTCGCTCTGCGGTTACCTTAACTAACTGTATGACTACATCGCCGTATGTTTCCCCAGTAAATGCTGTTTTGACACAAGGTACAGTATAGGCTTGAGGCGGATAAATATATTCTGCTTTAGTCGTGATTTTATTTGTACAAGCGGTCAAGAACAGACTGAGGCAAACGAGTGTGAGCGCAAGGTTGAGTCTTAATGATTGTTTTAACTGATTCAGCATTTTCTGTTGCTATCCTTTCTATCTCATTATTACGCTCTTGTTGCTCAATAACTGCATCACGCTCTTGTTGTAGCGTAATAGCCAATGCCTTGTTCGCATCTTCTTGCTGCTGGATAGTTTGGGCTTGAGCTTGGTTCTCGGCTTTTAAACTACTTATCTTCTGAGATTGAAACCAAGTCCAACCACACAAGCCCAAAATCAAACAAAGTGCGGTCAATTTTATGGCAGTTTCAAATCGTCTAAACATAATGCTTTCTCTTTTTCTCGGCGAACCACCAAACCTGCTAATTTTTTACCACTGGCATACACCCATCTAGGAAATTCGCCACAAGCCTTTTCATATTGTTTTGCTCGAAGATATTTAAACATCGTAGATTTGCTTACTGCCCCACAACCCACATTAAAAGTGATTGACACCGCAGAATCAAATACCGATTGCGGTAACATCTCGCCATTACCATATTTATTCACACATCGTTCAGCAATCACAATATCATTCTTCCAACGTTCGGCAATTTCCAAATCTGTGTAACGGTGTTTTGGATTGATTTTCTTACCACCATATTCAGTTGAACCAATTCCAACGGTCAAAACATCCGCAGGGCATTGATACGGATCACGTCTGCAACCCTCGGCATTCCCAATAATTTCAGCACCTACAGGACTTAATCTTAGCTCGCCACCGAACTGAGCATACATTAATCCCATTACCGTAATCACAGAACAAACACCAAGAGCTTTCCTAGTTTTTGTCAAAATCATCATCAAATCCTAAAGACAATCGTTTCATTTTCACACGGTGTATTTCTTCTGCACGCCGTTCTTCATTTTTTCTAACTTTCCCTTCTTGGCATTTAGCATACATATTCACGAGACCACTTATTAAACCTATAACAAGCCCCATAATAGCCAGCCATTCTTGAAATGAATACATTGCCCAGAACGCACCAAAGCCAGACCAAAAAATACTTTGGCTTCCTGCATCTTTTAACATTTTTACACTCCACCCATTTACAGGGCTGATAAAAAAAGCCCACGCATTAACGTGAGCTTGTGATGTGGCAAAGGCGCAAGGAATCGAACCTCAATTAGCGGTTTTGGAGACCGCTGTCTTACCATTAGACTACGCCCTTATAGTTTGATAACAAAAAGCCCCGACCGTTTCCGATCAGGGCTGTAAAAATCAATTTAGGTGTTCACTACTTATACTGCGACCACCATACATCTAAATAGTATGACACTTTGCCAAATATGTCAATATGTAATTTTGATTTTTTTGATATTTGTTGCACGTTCCCTGCTAGTTCTCTGAATAATAAAGCAAGTTATAAGCAGTTCGTGAATTATTGCTTTTGCAAAGTGTATCTCTTTTTCGACTTCACGATAGATTGTCCTAAAACTTGGCACTCTTACGTTAGATTTACCTGCACAAGGTCTCATTTCCTTAGCTTTGGATTTGCCGTGTAGGTGTTCTGCTATAAAATTGATTGTTCTTTTGTTTACATAATAAGCAAACACAATAAAGTGTAAGATTTGGTCATTTTTCTTAAAAAACATTTCAATGGTTTGACTAATCATAAACCCAGTTTCATCATCGCAAATTGGTTCATTTGGCTCTGCAGGAATGACTGATTGCATTAGTTTTGCAATAATATTTAATTGCGGTTTATCAAGCCTACCGCTGCGCACCCAAGCACCCCATTGATACATATAACGGTCAACAAATTCTTCTTGTTCAATCGTTAGTTCTGATAATTCGCTAAATTTACGCATTTATTCCTCTAACTCCTTAATTTTGCCTTGTAATACTTAATCATCGCCTTGCAATCTTCAATGGTGTATTTCTTCGGTTCGTGGTCTTGCCGTTCTAACCAAGCCACCTTATCCGCACCGATTTTATTGACGAGATTGATTCGGTACTCAATGATATTTCCGCTTTTGTGATCATTACAGGGTGCACATTGTTTGTGTACGTTTAGCTCACAAAATCGTAATTCAGGGCAAGCCCCCACACTCCGATAATGCCCTGCGTGGTATTGCCCTTGATGATACCGACCGCAACTGATACAGGGTTCGTTTTTATCTCTCAGACGGATAAATTTATTAAATGCTGATTGCGCCTCTTTCAGCCATTCTGAACGACTTTTTAATTTAGCCTTACGTTCCCTTTGCTTTTTCTTCTCTGCTCGTTCCTGTGCTTTTTGCGCATTATCTCGGGCTAATTTAATCGCACATTCAGGCGAGCAAACTTTTTGTGTCGAGCTAAAGGTTTTTACAAACGCTTTGCCACAAACTTTGCATTTATACTCTTTCGCCATTAGCCAAATACCATATTAAAAATAACCCAAACTGCCGCAATCAAAAGTACAATTTTTAACTCCAAAATCTCATCATCGTTTAAGCGTTTCATTTAAATCCCCATCTATCGTTAAATCTCACGCCATTTTGCACGCCCCATGATTGAACATATTCGATAAGGCTTGCTAATCGTTTTACGCTCATTTGAGCGGTACTTTCTCGTAGGTTGATTACTTCACCCTCTAATCCGATTACCATTTCAGCCTGTCCACCTGTTGCAATTTTGTGAGCCGATACCATAATCATCTTCCAAGTGTCGATGTCTCGCTTTTTACCGTTAAATTCGCACTGTTTTGATATATCGCTTAGTAGTGCGTGAAGTTTTGAGTTCTGCTCAAGTGAGCGTGTTATCGGTTGGATTTTCACTACCAACGGCTTTTTATCGTCCGTTGGCAGCTCTTTGATTAAATCCAAGCAATTATTTTTAATGCGTTGATCGCGTAAAAAGAAAGGTTTGTATTGGCTCATAACATCATTCCCAACGCTTGAATAACATCGCAATACTCATTCTTTATACTCCACACCTAAATCTTCCAACCCAAAATAACCGCAAGATTTTGTTCGATTTACTGCGCTGTATTTACTTACCTGCGGAAACGGTATCGGCTCAATTAAGTGACCGTTACAACGAAAACGATCGTCATCCCATTCGCTGCTCGATATAAAATAATCTGGCGTATAAAAATCCTCTAATTCCGCACCGCACTTTGGGCATTTGTAGCTTGTCATTGCAATACCCCTTTCATCATTGCCATCAAGCTATCGCGCGCCTTATCAGCCTTCGCTTTATCGTAAAAACTTGGTTTTACTGGAATCATTTTCGGAATATCCTCAAAAGGAAAATTCGACCGCACTTTTTCTGCCGCTTCTATGAGTAATTTCGGAATAGCTTTCAACGTGTCCTCTTCCGATTTTTTCTTGCACTTTTCGTACAGATTTTTAAGCAACCAAAATTCCACTTTTGAACGATATTGAAATTCATCCCGATTGAATCGGGCATAGCCTAAGAAAGTGTTATAACGTTGGTATAGTTCCGCTTCGTTCGGTAAACCTAGTGCGTGATAGTCGTAGGCTTTGCACCAATAAACAAACAACCCTACGCTAGGTAAAAATTTATCAAGCGATTTTTCCGCTTCACAAATCCCATTCTCCAACTGAGGTCTCGTAATTTTTTCTCGTACCAACACACGCAACCAAGTTTTTTTAGCAGAGAGATAATCCGCTTCGGTTTCAAAGGCTGCACGCCAACCAGGAAAAATCGATTTAAGCTCTTGAAAGAGCCAGTTAATCGTCTCTTCCGCACGCTGTGTGCGTTCTGGTGGGAGCGTGTTAATTTGGTTTTGTGTTATGGAATTTGCCATTGTGTACCGTCCACTATGAAATTCATTCCTGCAGACCAGCCTGTCTGCGTATCGTCAAATTTGGGTTTGTTGCGGTGTGATTGCCCTAAGTGCGGTGAATTTGGTCGCAGCTTCTCATCACGCCAATCCCAAGATGCGTTAAATCCCTGCCAATTGCGTTCGATGCAAATCTCCACCACTTCACAAATCGAAATTCCTGCTTTGTCCGCTTGTTTTTGCAAACGGCTAAGTTGCGTTTCGCTAATTGCCCCTCGCTTGGTTTTACGATGCGTAATAAAATCTTTAGCAAGCTGTCCTGTTATGCCAAACCGCTCAAGCAAAATTTCAGATTCGCTTTTTTGCGTAGTTTTTTTAGGTTCATTGACTGGTTCTAAAGAGTGACTGGTTATGGGTGCAAATTTTTCACTACCCCCTAGTGCAAATTTTTCACTACCTAGTGAAATATTTTCACCCCCTAGTGCAGATTTTTCACTACCCTGCTCAAGGTGTAAAAGATATAAATTTGCACTTGAACCATCTTTATTTTTTCGCGCTTTTTTGGTGACCAATCCCATTTTGATTAAATCATCAATGTGACTAATCGCGCTACGTTTTGACATTTCGCATTTATCGGCAATGTATTGATAACTTGGGAAACAAATTCCATCATCATTGGCATTATCAGCTAGTTTTAAAAGCACAAGTTTTCTAGCAGGATTGCCAACCTTACAATTCATTGCTTGAACCATTAATCGCATACTCATAGCATCAACTCCGAAGCATAACGTGACGCAATAAATTCAATGCCTTTGCTTGTTACGCGTGTCTGTGTGTAATTGTGACCGTGTTCAGCGGTACCTGTTTTAACCGTAAAAAGATCTTTGGTGTGTGCCGATTGATAAGGCAAAAGCACGCCCGATTGACGATACAAATATTTATCTTCCACCAAGCGATTGACTAATGCACGCTCAGGCATTTTTAAAATCTTCGCCGTCTCACGAAATGATTTACTCGTCCCTACTTCCACATAGTGATCAACAAAAGCGACTTTAGGCGCATTACGCTCTTTTTCTGCTTGTAACTGAGCGGCTAACATCAACGCCTCAGAAAAAGATTGCGGAATAAGTGCAGTTGGTTTTTGTTGATTTTTAGCAACTTTTTCCATCTCAATAAAATATTGTCTGGCTTGCTTTCCTTTTTCGTTTCGCTCAACCATTGATAATTCTTTTGCCATATCGATGGAAATAAACCATTCTCTTGATGGGCGACCGCCAATAGGGTTTTTCTCATTTTTGAGTAAAACCACAAAGTCTTGATTTTCAACAAATCCATATTCAGAAATTCGTCTTTGGATCCAATCTGAAAAACGCGTGGATACGTCAAGAAATAAATGCAATTCTCTTGCGTTCACAGTTTTAACTTCATTGCCTGAAATGTGATTGTTGCTAATTGGAATTAAATTTGTCATAATTGCCTAGTATTTGTATTGATTTAGATTTACTTATACATAGCCTCTGTTCCAGCAGGGGCTTTTTTGTCGCCTAATTTCTAGCTAATAAACTAGAAAACTCTTTTGAAAACATTTCCGCTTTTACCTTTCCATTGGTTGCTTTTTCGATTTTCAAAGCATTTTCCAAAGAGATTGAGCCACCATTAAGCCATTTACTAACAGCGTTCTGACTAACTCCACAGGCTGCGGCTAATGCTTGTTGAGATTTGAAAATCTTGATAGCTTTCAAAATTGTCTTGTTCATCAATAGCCCTCTGTTTCATTTTTTAACTTATGGCTATATTTTATAGCCTTAGTTTTTATTTGTAAACAACTAAAACACAAAAAGTTGTTTGATTTTTTAAAACTTTAGTTTTAGACTTTGCGAAATCCTAAGCAAACAACAGGAGTACAAAATGAAAACTCTAGGCGAACGTGTAAAAGCTAGACGAATGGAGCTTGGTATTACTCAAAAGGAACTTGGGGATCTAGTTGGAATTAGTCAGAACTCAATCACTAAGATTGAAAATGGCGGAAATACAATACATATAGCGAAACTTGCCTCTGCTCTTGGCGTTAGTGTTGCTTGGTTAAGCATTGGCGTTGGTGACCGTGACGATGATATTGTTGATAATAGCGGTCTTGATAAGCAGCTTGTAAGCAGTGAGCCTGATTTGTTACACAAGCACCGCATTGATTACTATGATGTAAGAGCGGCGGCAGGATTGAACGGATTTGAGAACTCTGATTACCCTGAAATAATCTCTAGTCTATTTTTGACAGATGAGGGCATTGCTCAATTAGTGGGTAAGAAGTCGGCAGATGGAATTTGCCTTGTAAACGTGCCAACAGATTCAATGGATCCTACTATTAGAAAAGGCGATATTGTGTTCCTTGACACTAAAGTAAATGCTTATTGTGGCGATGGCATATATGCTTTTGCTATTGACGGTGCATTATTCATTAAACGTATTCAGAAGATGATCGGAGGCGGTTATCGTATGATTTCGGACAATGAAATATATCCACCAGAACAGATAAGCGATGATGTGTGCGAAAACGCTAAATTCATTGGTAGATTTATCCGCACTATCCATATAGAGGCAGTAAACCTTTAACTGCTCTAAATGGTGCAGTCAATGGTTGCCATCAATGATTAACACAATAGTTATAATTAAATAGTTATAATTAAATAGTTATAATTAAATATTAAAGGCAAACGTGCAATTAAAAATAAAGCTAAATTTAGCTTGACAAATTAAAACTGCATGTTTAATATTCGTGGTCAGAGGCAGATGTAACTGAAATGTTATGTTTGCTGCTGATTCCGGGGCCCGATCATTTTAGATTGGGCTTCCGTGTATTTGGAATCAAAATCATGTCTAAAACCTACATCGTCTATCTTGATGAATTTGGTCATATAGGCCCTTACTTATCATCAACTCATCCAAAACATAACACTCACCCTGCTTTCGGTCTTGGTGGTTTTGTCTTACCTATTAACGCTGTTCGCCCGTTTTCCTCATTCTTTTTTGAGTTAAAGCTTAAGTTATTTGAAAATTTTGATATAAAACAAGCGAAAGAAAAAGCAAGAAGTAAAGGCGAGAGATTTCAATTATCCACATGGGAAAAGAAAGGCTCTAAACAATATTCAGTGATCAACTTAAAAAAATATAAACAACTCATTGTTGAATCAACTTCAAGAATAATTAATAGGATAACGTCAAAGGGCGGTTTTTTATTTTATGTTGGTGAGGCTAAATTTAGAAACCCAGAGCAGCATAACCCACAAGAGGTTTATAAATCTAGCCTAACAGAGATAATAAAAAGATTAGATGATGAATTTCATTCTGAAGAAGCACATTTTTTAATCTTCATGGACGATAGCGAAGGAAGTGCTGATTTGGTGAAAAGGTCAATATATGAAATGCACCAAAACGGAAGGTATCAACTTATAGAAGCTCCTATGCAAGTAGATAGCGAGCTTTATCAAACGATTCAGTGTGCTGACTGGCTATGTGCAATTTATGGCAAAATTGCCTACTACCAAATAGAACCTGAAGCTAAACCGGACTATGAATTATTTGTTAGATATTTTGGTGATAAAATTGCCAGAGCGCAAAAGCGAAGCAATGTTAGAAACAACTTGCCGAAACCAGCATCGAAAGAAAAATTATTAAAACTAAAAGATAAATTTGATAATCGTTGCTGTAAATATTCAAAATAATCAAACCGCCATTAAGGCGGTTTTCTTTTATGAGTTAAAGCACTTAATTAAATCCTCAAGAACTACTCTCTCCTCTTTGTTTGCAATTACAACCTCCAGTCTATCATCCACTCTAGACACAATCTCATCAATACCTAAATCATTAATCAACTCACAATTTAGCGAGATTAACCACAATTTAAACTTTTCTTTCATAGCGCACCTCCTTTCCTCGTTAATCATACCTTAATCAAAAGTGCGGTCTATTTTTAGCTATTAAATTTGCGATACAGATCGCAAAAGCGATAAAAAATCGAGGAAAAACCGCCTTACTACCAAAAAATCAATACTAAATCGCTCAAAAAATAAGCAAATAGACAAATTTTTGTGAATTTTATTATCAACAAAAACAACCACTTAAACAGAAAGCTATATATTTTTAATAAAAAATACAACCTTAGCTATTTACATAATAAAACTTTAGCTATATCATACATCCATCAAAACGAGATACACAATCTCAATGCTCTTTAAAAATTTGTGATGAAAAAAAGCCCTGCGAACAGGGCTTAGTTATTAAGATTCATAAATAGGTGTCTTTCTATCAGTATCCATAACTAGACCAATGCAATGTAGGCAGTTTTGTTTGGTTGTATAACCCTCGCTAACTGCAATGGTTTCATGATTGGCGGCTTTTAGTCGCCAATACCACTGATTGTTTACACCCTGAAATATCTGAAAATACATAGAGGTAGTTCCTTATGCAAGAAGAAATGAAACGCTATGCAATTTCTTATCACTTCGACGGCAAAAGGTGGGCGACAGATGTTTACGCCCATTCATTCGAAGAAGCGGAAGAAAAGCTAAAAGCAATGTCCCAAGGTACTGTTGACGGCGAGATTCACCTTTCAGTTTACATTCCTGAAAATCCGCTATCGAAAGTATCAAGGTTGATTACAAGAATAGCTAAAAAGTTTATGTAAGTCAGTGACTTTCATCACAAATTTTAAACAATTTGGTTAAAGAAACTCACTCGGCGGAAGCGCAGACGGAAGCCCAACGGTGCTAAGCGGTCGTTAGATTGAAAGCCCTAACCTACTTAGTTAAGAGTGAGTTTTAAAGTCTGCCCATGCAAAGCCAGTGAAAAACGGTGCAGTTGCCGAAAGTGGAGCTCAAGCAGGCGAATATCCCAATGTGGATATTTCAAAACACATTTGCTAGTACAGAGACACAACGGCATGTGAAACCGTTGCGAATGATAGATGAAGTGTGTTTTGAAATGGTAACAATAAAACAAACGAGGTTAAAAATGGAAGAAAAACAAGAAAACAGCCTATCTGATAACGATAAAGAACTAATCAAACAGGCTGTATTAGAAAGTGCAGCAAAAAATACTAATTTTCCCCCAGATAAACTAGCCAAATCAATTTGTGATGCTATTTATCTGATTGATTCTTATAAGCATTGAGAATATGAGGAAGTGATACGCTATCATCTAATGCTTCAAAGCGTTTTGATAACATCTCAACAAAATCAGCATAGACTGATTGCACTACTCCAGTTACAGCTCGAAAGGGCGGTTTTTTAAGAGTATTTAAAATGAAAAATAAAATCACAGACTTAAACAATCATTTATTTTCCCAGTTAGAAAAACTGCTTGATGAAGACTTAACCGATGAAGAACTTAATCGAGAAATTAAACGTGCCAATGCCGTATCAGGCATTGCGGCAAATATTATCGCAAGCAATGCGATTTCGCTTAAAGCAATGACATTGTTTGAAAATCGTCAAATTGAAAGAGAATCCCCTGATTTTCTAAGAATATCTAAGGCGCAAGGCGATGACCTCTAATGCGGAACGATTTAAATTCACCGATGAACATATTGCGTTTATTCGCTTACATTGGGATAAAAAGCCATCTGATCTAATTAAATTGTTTCAGCAACAGTTTGATTTATTAATAAATCGTAATGTTTTCTATAAATTAAAAAAGAAACACAATATTCCAAGCCTTAAGCATGCTAATCGTTACAGCAAAGAAGAACTTGCGTTCATTAAAGCGAATTGCACGTTAAATGAAAGAATCTTGGCTCAAAAAATGGAAGTTTATTTCAATAAACCATTTAATCCACACGCGTTAAAGGTTTTGCGCGTGAAGAGACAATGGCTAACCGGACGAAGCGGTCGATTTGAGAAAGGTGAAAATTTAAAACCGATTGGCTTTGAGCGATATTGTAAAAATGCAAAATGTTGGTTAATAAAAGCAAGCATTAAACGTTATGAACGGAAATCGCATTATCTCTGGCGCAAAGCCGGTAGAAAAATTCCGCGTGGACATATTATTGATTACAAAGACGGCAATTCAAGAAATTGCACCCTTGAAAATCTCGAATTAATTTCACGTGTTGAAATGGCTTGGCGAAAGAAATTACAGTATCACCAACTCAATGATGAAATTAAACCCACCTTTTCCGCCTTTGTAAAACTCAAAGAAGGCATAAATCAACGTAAAAAAGAGAAAGATGTGGAAGAAAATCAATCCCCCAATATTGCCACGCAGGAACCGACAACATTTACGTTTGAATTTACCGAACACGAATTGCAAACAATGGCGTGGGCGTGGTTTGCTTTATTGCGTGGCACGGAACTTTGCCAAGTGCTTCACCCCGCATTAAAACAAATTGGTTCGCACTACGCTGCTTCCGTTTATGACATAGCTTACGAATATCGCAGTACTCTCCGTCACGCCCATAACGTATTGACACGCATTACAGAGCAATTTGAATGCGAGCAAGGAAATAACTGGCGCGTATTAAAATATCTTCGCGCCTACGATCCTAAAAAAACGGGTTTTCAATTAGAAATTCTATAAAACAGCAAAAAATCCGACCGCACTTTTGAAAAATCGTGTGGCGGATTATTACACCCAAAATTCAACAAATCGACTAAAAAGGAAACAAAAATGAAAACCGAATTATTCAACGATCACTTCCAAAACTACAAACGCTACCACATCCCAAAAGCGCAGCTAGTCATCGCCGACATTCCCTACAATCTCGGTAATAATGCTTACGCTTCAAACCCTGAATGGTATGTAAACGGCGATAACAAAAACGGCGAAAGCGACAAAGCCAACAGTAGTTTTTTTGATACAGATAAAGATTTCCGCATTGCCGAATTTATGCATTTTTGTTCAAAAATGCTCATCAAAGAACCGAAAGAACGCGGCAAAGCCCCTTGTATGATTGTGTTCTGCGCTTTCCAGCAAATCTCAATGGTGATTGATTACGCCAAGCAGCACGGCTTTAAAAATCACATCCCTTTGGTGTTTATTAAATCATCATCACCACAGGTGCTCAAAGCGAATATGAAAGTCGTCGGCGCAACAGAATATGCCTTGATTTTATACCGCGATAAACTGCCGAAATTTAACAACAACGGCAAAATGATTAAAAACTGGTTCGAATGGGAAAAGGACAACCGCAAGGAAATCCCTAAACTGCACCCGACACAAAAGCCCATTGCCGTGTTAAAACGCCTCATCGAAATCTTTACCGATGAGGGCGATGTAGTGATTGATCCAGTTGCTGGCAGTGCATCCACGCTACGCGCCGCACGAGAGCTTAACCGCCCGTCCTATGGCTTTGAAATCAAAAAAGACAGCTGCAAAATCGCAAAAGAAAAAATGCTTAATATCTAACAAGGAGCCCCAAATGAAACACTCGAAAACCCCATTACGCCAAGAAAAACAAAGCTTCACGCACTTTATGAAAGGCAGTGAAAAATGGCTAAACAGAATCTGCTATTTTCTCGCCGCCTTGATTATTGCCATGATTGTGGGTGGGATTAGCCTACACGCCAATGCCCACCCCACCGATTGGCACGATAACGAATTAAGCCAACAAATCCAACAAGAAACCCGATGTGAACTGAAAGGGGGCATATATGAAAACGGTGTATGTTTACCGCCTAATCTTACACTGGCAGCAGAAAAAGAACTGCAGGATTACACCGCACAAAAACAAGCAGAAATTAACCGCACTTGGAGTAAACAATGAAACCTTACGCTGATCACTACGCTCAACTTGATGCGGCTCACCAACGTAAAGTGGATTGGCAAGCAGGCTATGAAATCGCTTTAGATGAAGTCGCTACTGAAATCGACAATGATTTAAAACAAGGCGATCAAACGCATTATCACGAACTCACGGAAATGCTGTGTGATAACGATAATTTCTGGCTTGCTATTGGTAGCGGTGCAAGTTATGAGCCTTATAGACAAGAGGCGATTAAGAAAATTGCCGAGCGTGAATTGCACGCAAGAATGAATGATTATGACCCAGATTAATGGAGATGAGATATGGTGGAAATAGCAAACATTTTCTCTACAGAAATAAAAGAAAATGAACAACACAATGGGATGATTGATACTCAATCGGCAAGAGAAAGCCAAGAAGTACAGGCTATGATGGTTATAGCGAAACGATTCCCACGCGATCCAATTGATGCAATGGACCGAATTTTAAAATCTTGTACAAGAAAGACTTTGGCTCAAAGTGCGGTTTACTCCTACCCTAGAGGAGGACAATCAGTAGAAGGTCCATCAATCCGACTAGCTGAGACATTGGCTCAAGAATGGGGAAATATTCAATTCGGTATCAGAGAATTAAGTCAATCTAATGGAGAAAGTACTGTTGAGGCTTTTGCTTGGGATATTCAAACAAATACAAGACAAGTTAAGGTCTTTCAAGTACCACACGTTAGATATACAAAAAAAGGAAAACAAATTCTTACAGACCCTAGAGATATATATGAAGTAGTAGCAAATAATGGCTCTAGACGATTAAGAGCTTGTATTTTAGGGGTTATCCCTGGCGATGTAATAGAGGCCGCAGTTAAACAATGCTCAGTTACATTGAAAGCAAATGAAGATGTTTCCCCAGAAGGATTAAAGAAAATGGCTGGTATTTTCTTTGATAACTTTGGAGTAACGCAGGACATGATTGGAAAGCGTTATCAATGTAAATTTGAATCATTGCGCCCTGCCCAAGTCGTCCAATTAAGAACCATTTATCAATCGTTAAGAGACGGTATGTCACACCCTAAAGACTGGTTCGATTTTGAACCTGAAAAGCCAATTATAAATTCAAGCGTAGATAGCAATACATTCGAGCGATGCAAACAAAGCATTGCTAACGGCGAAACCACCCTACAAGAACTTTGTGATAGTGGGGCGTATGAATTTAGCCAAGAGCAGATTGCGGAGTTGGAGGCAATTGAGAATGGAAATGTACCAACTCAAAGCTAAATGCTCTGGCTTGGCTGATTTAATGGTAAAGCCTAAAAGCGGTAATGGAATATCGGCGACCGCAAAAAGTGCGGTAAGAAAGATAGTTAAATATGACCTGTTTGGCTATCAAGATTTCGAAGGCAATAAATACACCGAGAAAGGTATCGCACTAGAAGAACAAGCTATTAAGTTAAGCGGTCGTAAACGTGGCTTACCACTTAAAAAGAACACGGAAAGACGTGAAAACGATTGGATTACAGGCGAGTGCGATATTTATGTGCCAAGTCGAAAATTAATCATAGACACTAAATGTTCTTGGGATATTGGCTCACACCCTTTTTTTGCTGATGAGGCGGAAGAAAAAGCTAAAAAAGCTGGGTATGACGCACAAATGCAAGGCTATATGTGGCTATGGGATTGTAGTGAGGCACAGATTGATTTTGTCCTCCTCCCTACCCCTTACGAGCAATTATCAAGCTATGACGATCCAAACAGATACATTGACTTGGTTGAGCAAATCCCCCAAGAAAAACGTATCACGACGGTCACAATTAAACGTGATGAGAAAATCATCGAGAAAATCAAAGAGCGAGTAGAAATTGCTCAAGAATATTATCAACAACTTATACAGGAGATGCGCTAATGGCACGTAATACCAACACCGTGATATTAGTCGGTCATTTAGGCAGTGACCCAGAAATCCGCCAATTCCAAAATGGCGGGCAAATTGCCACATTTAATCTTGCTATCGGCGATGATTACCGAGATAAACAAGGTAATACAGTTAAACGTACGCATTGGATACCCATTGTGGTACACGGCAACTCTGCTGATGTAGCAAGACAATATCTGCAAAAAGGCTCAAAAATCTGCGTAACAGGAAAACTAGTACAGGAAAGCTGGCAAGACCAAAACGGCAATAACCGCACCGCACTTAAAGTAGCGACACAATCCTTTGAAATGCTAGACAGCAAGGCAAACAATGAAACACAACAGCCAACCAAAGACAAAGAAAAACCCGACCCATTAAACGCAGCGGCTGAACAAGACGGGTTTAATGATGATGTTCCGTTTTGAGTTACACCACAAGCCACTAACCAATAGTGGCTTTTTTATTATCTAAATTTGAGAGACAAAAATGGCTGAAGAAAACAAAGAAATTATAGCTTATAAAGGGTTTAAGCAAGACTGGACTTGTCGAGGTTATCAGTATGAGGTAGGCAAAACGTATGAGCATAAAGGTAATGTTAAGGCTTGTGAGAGTGGATTCCACGCCTGCGAATACCCGCTTGATGTGCTTAGCTATTACAGTCCAGCGGTAAGTAAATTTGCTGTAGTTAAAATGAGCGGCGAAACATCAAAAGATAGTGATGATACAAAAATTGCATCTGCAAAAATCACGATCGAAACCGAAATTAACTTACCGGAAATGATAAAAAAAGCCGTTGAATGGATAAAAGGTAAAGTTGATTGGGATGCTGCCAAGGTGTCCAATACAGGCGATCAGTCGGCAGCGACTAATACAGGCTATCGGTCGGTAGCGACTAATACAGGCGATCAGTCGGCAGCGACTAATACAGGCTATTGGTCGGCAGCGACTAATACAGGCGATCGGTCGGCAGCGACTAATACAGGCTATTGGTCGGCAGCGACTAATACAGGCGATCAG
>ERZ1023440.11-NODE-11-length-126695-cov-165.414048_pt1 | contig 126695 bp, 125 predicted proteins | sample MGYA00380520_ERZ1023440 | MGnify/ENA primary metagenome ERZ1023440 (study PRJEB33173, sample SAMEA4830335) | metagenome | study: EMG produced TPA metagenomics assembly of the PRJEB25223 data set...
ACAGATACTAATTGCCCGAGAGGCTTAACTATACAACGCTCAAGTGTTTTTGGGAAAGAGCGAAAGAGAAGGCTAGACAAACAAATCAAATAAGAAGACTTAATAGAAAGAAAATCGGATTCAGCTTGTGACCAATAAGAACGAGTGAAAGGTAGAGTAAAGACTGAGTAACGAGAGATAAAAGAAAAGACGAGTTATCAAAGAATTATCCTGGCGGCGATAGTGCGGTGGACCCACCTGAGACCATACCGAACTCAGAAGTGAAACGCTGTAATGCCGATGGTAGTGTGGGGTTTCCCCATGTGAGAGTAGGGCACCGCCAGGTTAGCAAATACTTATCTAAGTTAAATAAAAACAGAAGAACCCCAGTTGAAAAGCTGGGGTTTTTGTTTTGGGGAATCTACTCATTATTTCATGAAAAGGATTAAAGTAGAAAATAGAGATTGTATTTCAATATCAAGTTTTTAGTTTTGTATTGCCTACAATATAGTTTTAATAAATATACCTATTTATATCATTTAGAGTTTTGATTTTTCATATTTTTCAAATAGACTTTATATATTCATTTCTAATCTCCTTCATTATGCTTAAAAATTTAGACGAAATAACTTCAAGTATTGTCGCTGATCATCAAAATAAAGATTTTACAGAACGTGGAATTTTCCCTTTATTTTCGGCTCCTAAAACAGCTCGAATTAATATTGTTGGTCAAGCTCCTGGGTTAAAAGCTGAGCAATCTCGTTTGTATTGGAATGATAAAAGTGGTGAGCGTTTACGTGAATGGTTGGGAGTAGATTACGATTATTTTTATAATTCAGGTATGTTTTCGGTTCTTCCTATGGATTTCTATTATCCTGGAAAAGGTAAATCGGGTGACTTACCACCTCGTCAAGGTTTTGCAGAAAGATGGCATCCAATGATTTTAGGGCATCTACCTAATATTCAGCTCACTATTCTTATTGGGCAATATGCACAGAAATATTATTTACCCGAAAATAAAGATAATGTAACTAACACTGTTAAAAATTATCGTCAATTCTTACCGCACTTTATACCTCTTGTGCATCCTTCCCCACGCAATCAGCTTTGGATAACAAAGAATCCTTGGTTTGGAGAGCAAATTATTCCTGAATTACAAATTTTAGTCAAACAGATAATTAATAAAGATTAAGTTTTTCATTTCTTACGCACACATAGTAATAACAATCTCTTTTACTTTATGGATATAATAAAGCCTATATGCACAGGTTTTTTTATAACGATAATAATGTTTTAGGAGATTTGATGAAAAATTTCAAATATTTTGCTCAGAGTTATGTGGATTGGGTTATTCGTCTTGGGCGTCTTCGTTTTTCTCTTTTAGGCGTGATGATTCTCGCGGTTTTAGCCCTTTGTACTCAGATTTTATTTAGTCTATTTATTGTTCATCAGATATCTTGGGTAGATATTTTTCGTTCGGTAACTTTTGGCTTACTCACTGCGCCTTTTGTTATTTATTTTTTCACTTTATTAGTAGAAAAACTTGAACATTCTCGTCTTGATCTTTCTAGCTCGGTTAATCGATTGGAAAATGAGATCGCCGAGCGAATTGCTGCTCAGAAAAAATTATCCCAAGCATTGGAAAAGTTAGAAAAAAATAGCCGAGATAAAAGTACCTTACTTGCCACAATAAGCCATGAATTTCGCACGCCATTGAATGGGATTGTCGGGCTTAGCCAGATTTTACTTGATGATGAATTGGATGATCTCCAGCGTAATTATTTAAAAACTATCAACATAAGTGCGGTCAGTTTAGGCTATATTTTTAGCGATATTATTGATTTGGAAAAAATTGATGCCAGCCGAATTGAATTAAATCGTCAGCCAACAGATTTCCCCGCCTTATTAAACGATATTTATAATTTTGCCAGTTTCCTTGCCAAACAAAAAAATCTTATTTTTTCTTTAGAGCTTGAACCTAATTTGCCTAATTGGTTGAATCTTGATCGTGTTCGCTTGAGCCAAATTTTGTGGAACTTAATTAGTAATGCGGTGAAGTTTACGGATCAGGGAAATATTATTCTTAAAATTATGAGAAATCAGGATTGTTACCATTTTATTGTGAAAGATACAGGAATGGGGATTTCACCTGAAGAACAAAAACATATTTTTGAAATGTATTATCAAGTGAAAGAAAGCCGTCAGCAAAGTGCGGGTAGCGGTATTGGGTTGGCTATTTCTAAAAATCTCGCTCAGTTAATGGAAGGAGATTTAACAGTTGAAAGTGAGCGAGGAAAAGGCGCGACTTTCCATCTTACTCTCCACGCTCAAGAAATTTCTGAAAAAGAATCAGTTAAGAAAAATATACTATTCTTGAATATTCTTTTAGTGGAAGATGTTGATCTCAATATTATGGTTGCGAAAACTATTTTAGAAAAACTTGGGCATCATGTTGATGTTGCGACAAATGGCAAGCAGGCGATTACTTTATTTGAGAAAAATGTTTACGACATTCTATTGCTCGATATTAAATTACCAGATATGAGTGGTTTTGAAATTGCCCAATATTTGCGAGAGAACTATGAAAACGGTATTTATGATTTTTTACCGCCAATGATTGCTTTTACCGCGAATGTTATGCAAAGCGAGCAAGAATATTTAGAAATGGGCATGGATGGCGTATTACGTAAACCCATTTCAATTAAGGATTTACACCATTGTCTACAGCAATTTTTTGCAGATGAAAGCGAATCTATTATAGAAATGAATGATGATAATGAGCTTTCAGAACAGTTTGATTTAGCACTGATAGAAACACTTGGAAAAAAACAAATTTTAGAAAATTTATCTTTATTCAAACAAACTATGCCAAATTATCTTGCTCAATTATCAAAAGATAATATGAAAGAAACAGAAGATACCGCCCATAAAATTAAAGGCGCAGCGGCATCGGTAGGGTTAAATCATTTACGTCAATTAGCGGATACTTTAGAAAGTGCGGCTAAAAATTCTGATGTTTTTAATTGTGGAGAATTGATTGATGAAATTGGGAATCTTTGGTTAGAAGATGTGGAGGATTTGCTTAAATTTTGTAAATTTTAATATCATAAGGTAGTTGTGTAAAGATTATTTAAATGTGATTTAAAGATAATAAATAGGCTTAAAATGGGAAAATCAAATTTTATTTTAATTAGTAAAATTTTTCAAATTTCTCCGTTATTTACCTTTATATTAAAGGGAATTGATTTTGCTTTTTAATATTAAAGCGAGTAGAATTAGGCTCTCAATTTTATTTACTTTTATGTGGAAATTTATATGTCAGTATTTAATACATTTGTTGAATTTGTCGCGAGAATTGTTGCACCAATGCAGCGTCAATTTATTAATTTTATCCGTATTGCTATTTTTATTGTAATGGCATGGATCGGTGGTTTGAAAGTTTGTCAATATGAGGCAGATGGAATTGCTCACTTTGTATCAAATAGCCCATTTTTTAGCTATATGTATGAGAAAGGGCCAAATTTAGTGCCGAATGATAAAGGAGAGTTAGTGATGGAATATACACTACACAAAAATCCTGAAGGAAAGATGGTTGCAAAAAACATCGAATGGCATAAAGAAAATGGCACCTATACGGCTTCTTACATTATTGGAGCAATTATTGTTACTGTTGGTATTCTTACTTTAGCTGGTATTTGGAATGCAACGGCAGGTTTAGCAGGGGGCCTACTGACATTTGGCATGTCAATAGTCACGCTGTCATTTTTAATCACAACGCCCGAGGCTTGGGTGCCTAATCTAGGTGGAGATTTACCAACGCCAGCCTATGGTTTCCCTTATTTATCTGGAGTTGGTCGTTTAGTGATTAAAGATATTATTATGATGGCAGGTGGCTTAACAGCTGCAGCAGAGTGTGCAAATCGAATTTTAGCACGTAAAAAATAAGTTTATCGATATAAAAACAGCTCCAAGTATAAATTGGCGCTGTTTTTATTATCACGACTAGTTAAATATTGATCATTACGTTTTGTATTATTAATTCATAATTCATAATTCATAATTCATAATTCATAATTCATAATGTCTTTATGCCTTAGTAAGATGTCTAATTGTTGATATATTAAATTTAAATCTTTCCTCCAACCCCTTTAAATTTCTCTACAAATGCAGCAATTTTTTGGAAAATTGTCTGCTTTTTAGTGAGATATTGTGGATTAAGTGGACTCATTTTTGGCAATACTTCATTAAGTGCCGTGCCGTTTTCACTGGCATATTCGCGTTTTAATGAAGTGCTGATATAGCGTTTTGCTGCATCGACATTCAAATTTTCTTCTTGAATTAAGGATTCTGCTTCTTTTCGCTGTTCTGCTTGAGCAAATAGGAAGAATGAGTCAATTAAAGTCACTTTATCGGGAATATCATCTAAATTTGTTTGGTTGATAAAATCGACAATCAAGCTCTCTTTCGCACGGTTACCCAAACTTGAACGAACTGTGCGGCGGATTTCATCAATTAACACCTCTTTGTCTTGGTTTTTCTTATGATGTTCGAAAATTAACGCAAGAATATAATCCAAATTGATTTCTTGAGATTTTAATAAATCTACTTCAAATACGACATCATCCCAATTTATCGGCGAATTATCCTTATCATTCTCCTCTTTTCTTTGGCGTAACCAATCGCGAATATCATTATAAGTTGAACGATAATCTTGCTCCGCTCTTACTGGTAAAGTGGGAACTTTCAGCATTTCTGCAATTTGTTCATCATTCACATAATGTACTTGCTTGAATTTCTCCATTGCAATCGGATCATTTAAATCGACCGCTTGTAAGGCTTGCAATGCGGCAAATTCATCGTAATTTTGCAAAATATTTTCGACACGTAGATATTCGCCAAATAATTTTACAAACTCTTTTTTATCTTGCTCTGTTTCGATTTCTGTTGGATCAGGAAAGCTTTCTTTTAATTCTTTCACGATTTCTGCATAGCCACGTTGATTGTCATCACCATTAAAATAGCTGTCGTAGCTTTTTTCTAGTACAACATTCTTCGTATTTTTATCGCCAAATAGCGTGATTGCATCAATGGTATTTTGTTCCAAATCGCGGAAAGTGACGATATTCCCAAAGGTTTTAGTTGTGTCATAAATGCGGTTGGTGCGAGAAAAAGCCTGCATTAATCCGTGATAACGTAAGTTTTTGTCCACGAAAAGAGTATTCAACGTAGGGGCATCAAAGCCTGTTAAGAACATTCCGACCACAATCAGTAAATCCACTTCCTGATTTTTCACACGTTTGGCAAGATCGCGATAGTAATTTTGGAATGATTGACTATCTACGCCATAATTCGTGCCAAAGTAGTGATTGTAATCATCAATGGCTTTTGTTAAAAATTCTTTTGCCGTACTGTTTAGAGCAGTGGGTTCAAAGGTCTCATCTGGAATATCGCCAATCGCATCTTGCTCTTCATTGGCGGCAAACGAAAAGATTGTTGCAATTTTTAACGGATGTTCCTGCTCTGCCTGTAAATTTTGTAAGGTTTCGTAATAACGTTTTGCTGCTTCCACACTGCTTACCGCAAACATTGCATTAAAGCCTTTACCTGTGGCATTCAAGCGGTGGTTTTTTTGTTTAAAATTGTTAAGCAAATATTGCGAGATTTCTTTAATACGCTCAGGGTGTAAAAAGGCTTGTTTCTGCTCAAGTGCGGTCAATTTTTCAGGATCTTTTTCTGTTTCTAAGGCTTTAAATTGTGGGCGGACATCGTTGTAATCGACCTTGAATTTCAGTACTTTGTCATCACGAATAGCATCGGTAATCACATAAGAATGCAATTCCGTACCGAACACACTTATTGTCGTTTCCGCACCTAATGCGTTTTCAGGGAAAATAGGTGTGCCAGTAAAACCAAATTGATAGAATTTTTTGAATTTACGTTTTAGATTTTTTTGTGCTTCGCCAAATTGGGAGCGATGTGCTTCATCGAAAATAAAGACCACCTGTTTTTGATAAATAGACAGGTTTTCTTCACTTTTCATTAAATTATTCAATTTTTGAATGGTGGTTACGATAATTTTGTTATCATCTTTTTCAATATTGCGTTTAAGCCCTGCGGTACTTTCCGATCCATTCACGCTATCAGGCGAAAAACGCTGATATTCTTTCATCGTTTGGTAGTCTAAGTCTTTACGATCGACCACAAAAAAGACTTTATCAATAAAATCAAGTTCAGTCGCAAGGCGAGATGCTTTAAAACTGGTGAGGGTTTTGCCTGAGCCTGTGGTATGCCAAATATAGCCACCACTTTCACGATTACTCCAATTTTTTGCTAAGTAAGAACTTTGAATTTTCCACAAAATACGTTCTGTTGCGGCAATTTGATACGGACGCATAATTAACAACGTATCACTCACATCAAACACGCAGTAATTTACCAACACATTGAGCAAAGTATTCTTTTGCAAGAAAGTCGCGGTAAAATCCTTTAAATCTTTAATCAGAGTATTTTTTGCCGTTGCCCAATTCATTGTGAAGTCATAGCTATTCTTATTGCGTTTGGTTGTATTGGCAAAATAGCGGGTATCCGTGCCATTAGAAATGACAAAAATCTGAATATATTTAAAGAGAGAATTTTCTTTATTGAAACTTTCTTTGCTGTAGCGATGAATTTGATTAAAGGCTTCACGAATGGCTACGCCGCGTTTTTTCAGTTCAATATGCACAAGCGGTAAACCATTCACCAAAATTGTCACATCATAACGATTATCATAGCTGCCAGTTTGCTCAAATTGATTGATGACTTGCAGAGAATTATTGGCAAGATTTTTCTTATCTAGCAAATAGATATTCTGAATGCGTCCGTTATCGAACACAAAATCATAAATATAATCATCGTGAATTTTGCGGGTTTTCTCAATCAGATTATCGCTCGGTTTATCCAAATATTCCTCTAAAAAACGTTGCCATTCTGCATCGGAGAAAACCACGTTATTTAAGCGTTGTAATTGCGCCCGTAAGTTTTTAATCAACGCATCATGACCATTGATTTCTTGTAAATACTCATAGCCTTGAGCCTGTAAATCACGAATAAACTCACGCTCAAGGCTCCCTTCCGTTTGATAACCAGCATTAGGTTCTTCCACAAATTTATTATATTGATCTAAAACGATAAAATTATTCGATTCAGCGATAGTTTTGTATTGGGTCATAAGTAGTTCCTTAATGTTTTTGCTTTTTCAGATCTTTTTGCCATTTTTCTAAAATTTCTAAATCTTCATTATCAGCTTGTATGCGTTTTTGTTGTTTTCTGACCTGATCAAATAAGGCATATTGTTCTTTGGTAAAGGTTTCCATTTGTTTTACGGTTCGGGTTCCATTACCGATAAGCAACGGAAAACCGTTAAATTCAATTAAATTATCGACATTATTACGCCAGAAATTTAATGTGAGATCTTGACGGTTTTTAACGCGTAATTCGGCACTTTCTAAAAAGATCATCACTAAACGATTCAAGGAATCTAATTCATCATGAGTTAAATAGTTTTTAGCGGTAATAATATCGCCTTTACGTACAACAGCACCTTTCCAAGAGGTAAGACCCATATTAGGTAATTTGGCATTTGCACGCATACAAATGAGTTCTGCGGCGGTTTGTTGTGTAATAGCATAGATCAACTTATTTTGTGTTTCTGCAAAAAACATTTGAGTGACTTTATCTGTTTTATCGTAGTCACTGGATAATTTAAATAACTCTCGTACTTTTTGATAAAACCGCAATTCACTGGCTCGAATTTCACGAATTTGTTCCAGTAATTCATCAAAATGATCAAATCGACCTTGAGGATTTTTCAACCGCTCTTTATCTAATAGAAAACCTTTATCTAAATAAGTACGTAATTGCGTATTCGCCCAACGACGAAACTGTACACCACGAGGGCTACGCACACGAAAGCCGATGGCGAGAATCATATCAAGAGAATAATGTTTTACTTGATATTGCTTGCCATCTTGGGCAGTTATCAAGTAATCCTTGATAACTGAATTTTCGTCTAATTCATTGTCTTCTAATATATTTTTTATATGCAAGGCTATATTTTGTACAGAGGTGTCAAAAAGTTCCGCAAGCTGATTTTGAGTCAGCCAAGCCTCATTTTCGACAACCAATAAAGCAACGTGAGATTTGCCGTCATCGGTGTTGTAGATGATTAAGTCGTTCATATTTACTCTGTTATATTATCAGTTTGTGGCTCTTTAATATTTTCTTCTATATAGAAACCATAATTATTAATTAGATGTTCAAGTAAATATTTAACAATCTTCTTTTCGGCATCTGTTGGTTCAGCGATTATCTCATTTGATAACGTAGAGTGACTAGTAAAATTGATTATACGAGTGTAATAGCTTTGTCTTGCATCATCATTGGGTAATAGATTTGACCATCCTGAATAACCAAGAAAGTTAGCAGTTTTTTCATATAAATTTCTCAGTAACATGAAATGATATTTTTGAATATCTTTAGATTTAACTTCTTCAAGTAGATTTTTTAGAAAAAGATGATAGGAGAAACTCTTGTTTGAACCACCTTGTTTCACCTCAAGATCAAATCTTTCGTTTTCATTCTTATTTTCATCTTTTCTTAGAATATAACCATTTTTTGCTCCAAGTTCATTGTATAAAACGTTATAAAATAAAGGATTGTGTGTGGTGATAATAAATTTTATAGTATCGGGACTATCTTTGACTAATTCTGCTAAATCAACAGCTAATTGAATAAGATGATTTTCATCCAATGAACTTACTGGATCATCAATAAAGATATATTTAAGTTCATCAAATTCATTAGTAGTGCGTTCACTAGGCTCTGAGATATTTAATTCTGCAACAACTTGTTCAATTAACGTATGAAAAATACTCCAAATAAAATTACTTTCTTCCCCCTTCGATAGTTTTATATTTTCTTCAGGCGTATCATCTCCACGTGCAAAACTGAATGTAATTTGATTATTTTCTATATCAAATTTAGGCATAAGTTTTTCATCACAATAATGATGAAATTTTCCAATTACTTTACCTTCATCCCCTTGATCTCTAATCAACCAGCGAATAAAAGAATTTGGTTGAATCTTTAATTTTGGTTCTGTGTCATTAAGTAGATCATTATCCCAATAGAATAAATCTTCGGTAAAGGCATTGAAATAAAGAATTTTTCTTCGTGTTAGATCTTCTTCATTGTCATGATTTTCTTTAGGTGCAATAAGATTCTTAAAGACTTTTGATAAACGGGTTTTTCCACTTCCATTAAAGGCGTAAATTAGATTAACCTTTTTATCAGAATCTCTTAATTGTTTTGCAATTTTGTCTAAACTTTTAGTCATATTATTCTCTGCTAGGGAAATTCAATAATAATTCTCGGTAATATTCATACCGCTTTTGGCTTTGTTCAATCGCTAAAGGCAAGCCTTCGGTGATGGAATTGGTTAAGGTTTCAAATTTGTCTAAGATTGAAACGATGCGGTATTGTTCTTCGATTGGAGGAACTGGAACTTTGAGTTTTTTGATAATTTGAGCATTAATATTGGTCTGAGAGCCACTTCCTAATGATTTAATGTATTCATATTTACTAGTTAAATAATGGAAAATATAGCGATAACAAGCTAACTTATCATTAATCTCGATATTAGCACATGCTTGATTAGTTGTTAGTGGAATTTTATTAATAGCAGTTTTGCCTACAGTTGCTCCATACATTGCTACAATTACACAATTTGCGGGAATCCATTTTGCACTAGAATTATTTAGAGCATCTTCAGTAATTTTTATGTTGGTATCCCAAATTTCTTTAAAATCTACTTCTTGAGTTCTTAACCATGGAATAGTACCGTTGTCATAATAGCCATTATTTGATGTTGTAGGCGTTCCGCCTGAAGAAATTTTCTTTGAGATTTCATCAATTGTTTTCCACTCAAACCCAACCTTCCCAAGTTCTTCTTCACTTAACAATTTTTCCCGATAGTATTCATACTGCTTCTGACGTAGTATAAGCTCGCTGGTAAGCTCGCTGGTAAGTGCTGTCAATGCGTCCAAAATTTTTACGATTTCTGTTTGGACGGAGAGTGGGGGGATGGGGATTGGAATTTGTTGCAGTTTAGCTTTTGTTAATTTTGCACGTTCCTTTCCAGCTAAGAATGGAATGAAATTCATATTAGTTAAATAATGGTATAAAAAACGATTATTTAATTTTTCTTTGCCATTTACTACATGGACGTGGTTATTTGCCCAAAATTTACCTACAGCCCATTGAATAGAGTAATTTTCTAGACTAGCAGAACCATCTTCAGCAATTAATACAAATTCGCCCTCGTGAGTATATCCTTCGACATAATCTTGGATATTATTAGCACCATAATATGGAATATTCCCTGACACTCGTGAGGATGATTTGACTGGTTTTCTTGCATTATTGACGATATTGGCAACTTCATCTAAAGGCTTCCACTCAACCTCAGACCCATCCAATAATTTTTCTAAAAAAGTGCGGTTGTTTTTCATGGTGTTTTTTTATTGTTCCTCGTAGGGTGGGCTTTAGCCCACCACCTGTTATCGTAAATGGTGGGCTGAAGCCCACCCTACATTTTACCCCTCAATTTCTGCAACAATCTTATCAATCTCGGCACGCAAGCGGTCAATATTGGTAACAGTTTCACGAATTTGAGCATTGAGTTCATCAATATTAATTACTTCTCGGGTATCTTTTTGTTCCACATACGAACTTACTGCAAGGTTGTGGTCATTTTGGGCGATTTCTTCAAAGGATACGGATTTTGCCAAATGCGGCACATCTTCTTTATTGGCAAACAGTTTGAGAATTTGCTCAATATGTTCCTCTTCTAAAATGTTGTTATTGGTGGCAGATTTAAATAAACCGCTGGCATCGATAAATTGAGTTTGGGTATTTGGTTTGTGCTTGGACAAAACCAAAATATTTACGGCAATACTGGTGCCGTAGAATAGATTAGGTGCAAGGGCAATCACGGTTTCCACAAAATTATTATCCACCAAATATTGACGAATTTTTTGCTCTGCACCGCCACGATAAAAAATGCCTGGGAAGGAGACAATCGCCGCCCTGCCTTTGCCTGAAAGATAGCTTAATGCGTGTAAAATAAAGGCAAAATCCGCTTTGGATTTTGGTGCAAGCACGCCTGCGGGGGCAAATCGTTCATCGTTAATCAGTGTTGGATTGTCGGAGCCAGCCCATTTCACGGAGTAAGGTGGGTTAGAAACGATGGCATCGAAAGGTTTATCATCGCCAAATTGTGGTTCCATTAAGGTGTTGCCTAAAGCAATATCAAATTTGTCGTAGTTGATGTTATGCAAAAACATATTCATACGGGCAAGGTTATATGTGGTATGGTTAATTTCCTGCCCGAAAAAGCCTTCTTCAATAATATGTTCATCAAATTGTTTTTTGGCTTGAAGCAAAAGTGAGCCAGAACCTGCTGCGGGATCATAAATTTTATTGACCGAGGTTTGCCCGTGCATTGCAATTTGAGCAATGAGTTTGGAAACACTTTGTGGGGTAAAAAATTCACCACCAGATTTGCCTGCATTGGCAGCATAGTTAGAAATAAGATATTCGTATGCATCGCCAAATAAATCAATGTGGTTATCTTCAAATTTGCCAAAATCAAGTTCAGCCACGCCTTTCAAAACAGCCGTTAAGCGGTCGTTTTTATCTTTTACGGTATTGCCTAAGCGATTGCTGGTGGTATCAAAATCGGCAAATAAGCCTTTAATATCTTGTTCAGACGGAAAGCCCGTCGCTGAGTTTTCAATATCAGTAAAAATCTGTTTTAAATCAGTATTCAAATTAGGATTGTTGCCAGCATTAGCCGCAACATTCTTAAATAATTGGCTTGGGTAAATAAAGTAGCCTTTCGTTTTAATGGCATCTGTTTTAATGTCTGGGGTAATGATTTCATCAGGTAATTGGGCATAATTTACGCTTTCATCGCCTGCTTCAATGTAATTGGCAAAATTTTCGCTAATAAAACGGTAAAAAAGTGTGCCAAGCACATATTGTTTGAAGTCCCAGCCATCGACCGAGCCTCGCACATCATTAGCGATTTGCCAAATACGGCGTTGAAGTTCGGCACGTTGTTGAATTGCAGCAACCATAAAATCCTCAGAATATTTTGTGTAATGAGTTGGATAGATATGTGAAAAATTATACAGGAAATTAGTCTATTCTGCGTGAATTTCTATGCGTTTATCTTACAGCTATTTGTAAAAATAATGTCTCGTTTGCAGGTTTTGTCTAGATAAAGTGCGGTTAAAATTTACTATGTTTTTATGTCGAGGAAAATATTTGAGAAAGGGCATGTTGTGCATGCCCTATAGTTTGACGTATTAGTTCATAATTCCTTTATGTCTTAACAACGCATCTAATTGCGGTTCACGGCCACGGAAGCGTTTGAAGAGTTCCATTGGCTCTTCTGAGCCACCACGCGTGAGAATTTCATCTAAGAATGATTTGCCGGTGATTGGGTTGAAAATACCTTCTTCTTCAAAGCGTGAATAAGCATCAGCCGATAATACTTCAGCCCATAAATAGCTGTAATAACCTGCGGCGTAGCCCCCTGCAAAAATATGGCTGAAGCTGTGTGGCGCTCTTGCCCAATCTACGCCTTTTATGACGGCAACTTGTGATTTCACTGATTTAAGTGTATCCAAAATTTGATTGGTTTTTTCCGCATTAAAGGTGTGATGTAAACGGAAATCAAAAATCCCAAATTCAAGCTGACGTAAGATAAACATCGCAGCTTGGAAATTTTTCGCTTTTAACAATTGCGTGAGTTTTTCTTTTGGCAACGGCTCGCCTGTTTCGTAATGCCCTGAAATAAACGCCAAAGCCTCTTCTTCCCAGCACCAGTTTTCCATAAATTGACTTGGTAATTCCACAGCATCCCAAGGCACGCCATTTATACCCGCCACATCGGATACATCAATTTGCGTGAGCATATGATGGATTCCGTGCCCAAATTCGTGGAATAGCGTGGTGACTTCATTGTGAGTAAATAACGCTGGCTTATTCCCTATAGGGGCGTTGAAGTTGCAAGTCAAATAAGCCACAGGAGTTTGAATACTGCCATCGAGTTTTCTTTTACGTCCGATACAATCGTCCATCCACGCACCACCACGTTTATGTTCGCGTGCATATAAATCAAGATAGAAACTGCCACGGAGTTGATCATTTTCATCGATTAAATCAAAGAAACGTACATCTTTATGCCAAGTATCCACGCCTTTGCGTTCAACTGCACGAATATTGAAAATACGTTTAATCAATTCAAACAGTCCTGAAATTACGCGATTTTCGGGAAAATATGGGCGAAGTTCTTCATCGTTAATAGCGTATAAATGTTGTTTTTGTTTTTCGCTGTAAAAACCAATATCCCAAGGCGCAAGTTCAGTGACACCAAATTCTTTTTCACAGTAATCTCTCAATTCTTGTAATTCTTTTTCGCCTTGTGGTTTGGCTCGTTCGGCAAGATGATCTAAGAAATCAAGCACTTGTTGTGGGTTTTCTGCCATTTTTGTGGTAAGTGAAAGTTCGGTATAAGTATTAAAACCGAGTAATTTCGCCAGTTCCACGCGTAACGTAAGAATTTCTTCCATAACTTTACTGTTGTCCCATTTGCCAGCATTAGGGCCTTGTTCAGAGGCGCGTGTCGCATAAGCACGGTACATTTCTTCACGCAACGCACGATTTTCGCAGTAAGTCATCACAGGGAGATAGCTTGGGATTTCTAACGTAAAACGATAACCTTTCAATCCTTTACTTTCGGCAGATTGTTGTGCTGCCTGTAGTGCGGATTCAGGTAAGCCAGCAAGTTCTGCTTCATTTTCAATGAGTTTTTCCCAACCCATTGTGGCATCTAATACATTATTGCTAAATTGTGAATTTAATTCCGATAAGCGTGCCACAATTTCGCCATAACGTTGTTGTTTCTCTTCGGAAAGCCCAATGCCTGAAAGTTCAAAATCACGCAGTGAATTTTCAATGGCTTTCTTTTGTGCAATAGAATAATCGGCAAATTCAGCACTATTTTTTAACGCTAAATAAGCATTATAAAGCCCTTTATGCTGCCCAACCCAAGTGCTGTATTCAGAAAGTAAAGGTAAACACTCTTGATAGGCTTCACGTAATTCAGTGCTATTTTTTACTGAATTGAGATGAGAAACGGGCGACCAAGCACGATTTAAGCGATCATTAGTTTCCGTTAAAGGCAAAATGAAATTTTCCCAAGTAAAGTGCGGTTGTTTTAACACTTGTTCTATCGTATTGCGACAATCTTGAATTAATTTTTCAACAGCTGGTCGAATGTGTTCTGGCTTGATTTGTGAAAATGGCGGTAGGCCTTGAATGTTAAGTAATGGATTTGACATAGACATAAATGTTCCTTTTTTGAAAACTGTTTTTTATGTGACGGCAAATTCTATAATATCAAGGTTGAAAAATCTAAAAAATCAGTAATAATAGTTTGCATTTTCTTTTTTATTAGGAACATTATGAAAATTATTTACATTATTTTAGGTTTTCTTTCACTTGCAATTGGCATCATTGGGATTTTTCTTCCTCTTTTGCCTACCACGCCTTTTTTATTACTTACTTTATTTTTCTTCACAAAAGGTTCAAAACGCTTAGAACAATGGTTTTTAGGCACAAGTATTTATCAAAAACATCTCAAGTCCTTTCATGAAAATCGATCATTAAAGAAAAATACCAAAATTTTTATTTTGACTTTTGTTACCACAATGCTACTAATTGGTTTTTATTTCACGCCAAGTGTAATAGGGCGTAGTGTTATTGTTGCGTTGATTTGTATTAAGTTTTGGTTCTTCTTATTTTGGATTAAAACCGAAAATGAATAATTTGTTCGCTTTGTGCCAACGAAGTGCGGTTATTTTTTCTATTATTTTTACGGTGGAGGCTTGTGATAAATTGGATAGTCCTAAGCCTATTTCGCCACAAATTGAGACACAAAAAAATACTCAATTAGAATCTAACCGAGTTGAATTAAAACGTGGCGTTTATAGCGATTTGACTTTGCAACCTTGGCAAGCACAAAGCGAAGAACAAATTCAATTATTACGAGATCTTTTTGAAGGATTAACAGCTTATGATGTGCAAGGTAATCTTGTTCCAGCTGTAGCAGAAAATTGGCAAACCGAAGACAATAAAACTTGGATTTTCACTTTGCGTGAAAATGCTAAATGGTCAAATGGCGAGCCTATCACTGCATCAGATTTTGTACAATCTTGGCAAACACTTTCTCAATCTGAAAGCCCACTTAAAAATTATTTGGCTTTTATGAATCTGAAAAATGCGAAGGCAGTATTGGAAAAAGCGTTACCTGTTGAATCCCTAGGATTGTTTGCTGAAAATGACCGCACTTTACGCATTGAATTAGATAAAGCATCGCCATATTTACCTTCTATGCTGGCACATGTGAGTCTTTTGCCTCACTATGCTAAATCGACTGAAATATTTATCAGTAATGGCGCATATCAGTTACAAAGTCAGGCTGAAAATCAGCATATTTTAACTACCAATCCTTATTATTGGGCGAAAGAAAAAGTGATATTTCAGCAAGTGAAGTATCAAAAAATTTCCGTTGATGCAGATTTGTCTGATTTTGATGTTGTAATGAATCCGAAAAAAGTCGATCAGAATATCCAAGATTATCCGCAACTTTGTACTTACTTCTATGAGTTTAATCTTTCCGATCCTGTGTTACAAAAAAGTGCGGTAAGAAAAGCGATTGTTTCGATGATTTCTACCAATAATTTGGTTGCAGATATTGCTCATCTTCATCCTAGCAATATTTTTTTGCCAAAATCTATGCTAGGTGAGCAAGAATCTGTTTGGGAGCCAGTTGTTGCAGAACAGCTCTTTTCCCAAAATCAAATTAGTGAAACTCGTCCATTGAAATTACGTATTCGTTATGATGATTCATCTCTGAATGAAACCATTGCAATGCGATTAAATCATCAATTATCACAATCTGATTTATTACGAGTTGAAAATCAAGGGATGAACTGGCAAGAATTGCAAACCGCCCGCACAAAAGGCGATTTTCAATTAATTCGTTCTGGCTGGTGTGCTGATTTTAATGATCCTGCAGCATTTCTAAATTTATTCTATTCAAAAAGCCCAGATAACAAAAATGGCTATAAAAATGCGGAATTTGATCGTTTATTTGAAAGTGCAATGACGACGACATCCGAAAAAGTGCGGTTAGAAAATTACGCGAAATTAAAAGGGATAGTTCAACAAGAGCATTTAGTGTTACCTATTTTTCAATATAGTACGCCAGTTTATCTCGCGCCAAGTATAATGGGTGCACAAGTAAATTCTGTCGGTGCCATTTATAGTAAAGATTTGTGGAGAAAGGTTCAAAGTCAATAATTGCCCTTGCAATCAAGGAAAGAATTCTTTAAGATTGGAGGCATTGGGGACAACTCCTACATCGTCCCCTTGCGATTATCTTAGATAACTGTTCCGGAACAGCTAACTAAACAACAGATAATCAAGAAAATGAAAAAGGCAATTTTTTTCATTTTACTTACTCCTGATAAGCCCCGCTCTTTGGAATACGAGACGGGGTTTCTCGTTTTTAGCAATATGCTAAAAAATCTTTTGATTATTCCATAACATAAAGTTTAAATAAAAAAGCCATACTGTTCAATATAACAGTATGGCTTTTTTAACATATCTTATTTGTTAAATAATCTCTTCCTGGCAATGTGGACAGGTCATTAAATGTTGTTCGTCATTGTTATGCACAATGTAATGCCCCATTTTTTTCGCTTTTGTATCAAGATATTTTGTGTTGTAGCGGTTTTCGCCTACATTAAGCGGTACTCGTTCAACCACGTTGATACCTGCTTTTTTCATGGTTTCTACTTTTTCTGGGTTGTTGGTCATTAAGCGAACTTTTTTTACACCAAGTAGCTCAAACATATCGGCACAGACTTCAAAGTTGCGTTCATCCGCTTTGAAACCTAAAGCAAGATTAGCTTCAATGGTATCCATTCCTTTATCTTGTAAAGAATAAGCACGGATTTTATTAATCAAACCAATTCCGCGACCTTCTTCACGATGATAAATTAAGACTCCGCGACCTTCTTCTTGAATTTGTTTTAATGCTGTCGCCAGTTGGAACCCACAATCGCATTTTAAGCTGTGAAGCGCATCGCCAGTTAAACATTCAGAATGGATACGTGCTAATACAGGTTCATCAGCATTAGAAATATCGCCCATCACTAAGGCTACATGTTCTTTTTTTGTATCTGGGAATTCAAATCCCACCATTTTGAAAATACCGTATTCAGTGGGTAAATTGGCTTGCGCAACTAGCTGAATTTTTGCCATAAAGTGATCCTTATTCGTAGTCATTTCTGTTAGAATGCGCGCGTTATTTTTTATTATCAAGGGGCGAGCATGTTCAAAAGGCTGTCATTATATACGTTATTACTTTGTCTTGTACCATTTTTTATTTGGGGTATTTCCTATCAATGGCATGGTAATAGCCAATTAACTCAAGCTGATTATTGGCTTTATTTGCTCACTGAAACGGGTAGCGTACCTTATGCGTTGATTACCTGTGTGTTATTTACGCTTTTGTTTGCGTTTTTATTTAAAAATCCAAAACAATGGCTATTAGGCGTAATTGTGATGGGGATTTCAGTTATTGCAACTCAAGCGGCAAAAACAGGGGCAAAAGCATTATTTGAAGAACCTCGTCCGTTTACCGTTTATCTAGCTGAGCAAACTCATTCAACGCCTGAAAACTTTTATAAAAATGACCGCACTTTGCGTGCTGAAATAGCTAAGAATTTTTATTCGATGGATGCTATCACACCAGCTTGGTTAGTTCATCATTATGAGAATGAAACGGGGTATTCGTTCCCTTCTGGACATACGATTTTTGCGGCAACTTGGCTAATGCTTGCTGTTGGCTTTACCCAATTATTGGGTAACCGTTCTTTTAAAGCAAAATTGCTGGTGGTGGGTATTGCAGTGTGGGGCTTATTGATGTTGATTAGCCGTGTGCGATTAGGCATGCATTACCCAATAGATTTATTGGTGGCGACATTACTGGCATGGTTGATTAATGGCATTATTTTTGCCTTTTTAAAGAAAAAGGCGATCTTCGTCATGAAATAGTATTAGGTGCTGACTTGTCTATACAAAATTGTGTGTTTTAAACCACCGTTCTATATTTTGAATAATAAATTGGGGAAGTAATATTTCTTGTTCTAAGAAAGTTTTATCCATGATGAAATAATTCATGTTTTTTAGATTTATTTCTGAAGGTTTTCTTTGTTTCCCTGATAGGTAATAATAGGTTGTCCACAATACTGGTAAAGAACTATTATTCCAAATATCTTCATATCTTTGAATTGAAGCATCAAACCAAAATCTAAACCAGCAGTGACGTTTATTTTTATATGTTCCTTTTTGGTTAGGACAGTCTGCTAATGTTAATAGAATATAAGGAATTTGATACTCTTCAAGTTTATTGTATTCCCAAATTTTTTGTTGATTAGCTAATATAATAAATTCAATAGGTTATAAGTTTTTTGCCGAAAAACTAATTTGACGATAATATTTTTGCCAATTTTTTCTGAATGAATTTTTTAATTCAGTCCATGCGTTTTATTTGGTGATAATGGAAAATATGATTGGTATAAATTGCTTTAGTTTAATTTTATGGGGCAGAATTCGCTTTTTGGGTAATTAGAAAAATTGCTATTAGAGGATGGCACTGTATTAACATTTTTCTCAAATAAAACTTGAGCACAAATAGGGCAGTGGCATTTGGGTGTAGTATCTTTTAAACCTAACGGTTTATTACCAAATTCAATAATGTACTCCTTGACAGTGATTAAAATTTCTTTGCTTGGATGGTTTTGCTTTTTCCATTTTTATCCTATTTGTTATACACTAAAGAATAAAGCATAACAGGCTTAAATTTTGATGAATTATCCACAGTACAAATAAGGCGTTATTAAAATAATTTACATTCTACTATAGGATAATAATTATTCTGATGATTGGATGAGTTTTCTAGATAATCATTCTGATAAAACAAAAGGATTACAGGTAAAATTACAGACTTGTGAGTATTTTGGGTTAGTATCAAAAAAGTATATAGGTACTGTAAGAGATAAATGGTAATACACAATATATTATTTTATTGTGGTTTTAAAATTACGATTTTGGTACTTTTAGTATAAAGTAAGGGCTATTTTTATTATTTACGAGCACCAAATATCGCAATCAATTCTTTCACTTTTACGCGTTTTTCTGGGTTTTGGCTAATAGAACGTTGGACTTTTACCCGTTTAAATTTAGCACCGTTATAAATTTCACGCGTAAATTTAGTATCGTGATTCGAGATCAATATCGAAATTTGTTTTTCTTTTTGTATAGATTTCGCTAAATCTGCCAAAGCACGTTGCTGCACTAGTCCAAACTCATTCCCTGCATAACCAGTAAAATTAGTCTCTTGTTGTAGCGGAGCATAAGGTGGATCACAATAAATCACCGAATCCTTATCGGCAAATTCAAAAGTTTTTTGAAAATCACAGCATAAAAATACCGCACTTTGCGCTTTATGAGCGAAATAACGTAATTCATCTTCTGGAAAATAATGAGTTTTGTAAGCTCCAAAAGGCACATTAAATTCATTCTTGCTGTTATAACGGCATAATCCGTTAAACCCAAAACGGTTCAAATATAAAAAAATAATCGAACGTTCGAAAGGATCTGTTGATGCATTGAATTGGCGACGTTTAGCATAGTAATAATCGGGTGTATTGGCATCATCAGCGAAGAAAATCGGCTTACAATCTTCAATATAACCCTCTACATTTTCTTTAACAATATTGAATAGATTGATTAAATCAGGGTTGATATCTGCCAAAATATAGCGTTCAAAATTAGAATTCAGAAATATCGCTCCAGCACCCACAAATGGCTCAATTAAGCAGTTTTTTTTGTTTGGAAAGGCTTTATTTATCTCGTCCGTTAAACGAAATTTTCCCCCCGCCCATTTTAAAAATGGACGGTGTTTTAACTTAGGTTTTAAAGATTGTTTTTTCGGACGTAACATCTTAATCCGTTTGAGTACAACGACGAATTGCGTTTAACACGAGGGTATGATCGGTATCATTCGCCACATAAGCTTGGCCTAGAGATTTGAGTAACACCAGACGCAATTTACCCGATAGAACTTTTTTATCACGCATCATATGCGGTAAATAGTCTTCTGGCTGCATCGTATCCGGTGATACGGTGGGCAAATTGGCACGAGCAAGTAATTTTTCAAGGCGAGACACATCTGCAATAGAAATATCTCCAAGTTCTTCCGAAAGCACCGCTGCCATCATCATTCCCGTCGAAACAGCTTCACCATGAAGCCAGTTTCCATAACCTAAGTGAGTTTCAATGGCATGTCCAAAAGTATGTCCAAGATTAAGCAATGCACGATCGCCTTTTTCTGTTTCATCTCTCGCAACAACATCTGCTTTAATTTGGCAACAACGAGAAATACAATGTTGAAGCGCCTCAGGATGCAAAGCGACAAGTTCATCAATATGTTGCTCTAGCCATTCAAAAAATTCGTAATCTAAAATGGCACCATATTTGATAACTTCGGCAAGCCCCGCGTTTACTTCACGTTTAGGAAGCGTATTAAGCGTGAGCGTATCAATAATAACCATTGATGGCTGATAGAACGCGCCAATCATATTTTTGCCTAATTCATGATTAACCGCCGTTTTACCGCCCACTGAAGAATCCACTTGTGAAAGCAATGTGGTTGGCATTTGAATTAAACGCACACCGCGCTGATAACTTGCCGCCACAAAGCCAGCAACATCGCCAATTACGCCGCCGCCCAATGCAATAATCGTGGTATCTCGCCCATGATTATCTTGCAAAAGTGCGGTGAAAATTAAGTTTAAAGATTCAAGTGTTTTGTATTTTTCGCCATCTGGCAATAAAACATGATCGACTACGCAACCACGTTTTTCCAACGCATAGATGACTGTATCAAGATAAAACTGTGCAACCGTGGGATTCGTTACAATCATCACGCGATCCCCACGTTTAATCGGGTAACTACGTTCATCTTGTAACAATCCGCTACCAATTAAAATAGGATAGCGACGCTCTTGCAATTCCACATTGACGCACAACATAATTTATCCTTAGGTGTGTTTAAAGCGCACCATTTAATCCATTCATATTATCAATTAAATCAACAATTTGATTTACCATTACTTTGGCATTTTGTTCATCAGTTGGCAAAGTGATGTCCGCAATTTCTTCATAAAGCGGATTGCGAATTTTTGCTAAATCTTCCAATACTTGACGAGGATTCTCTGCATCTTGGAGCAATGGACGTTTTTTATCACGTTGAGTGCGTTGGAATTGTTTTTCCACCGTTGTTTCTAAATAAATTACAATACCACGTGCTGATAAATAATTACGGTTTTCCTTAGAAAGCACTGCTCCCCCACCAGTTGAAAGTACAATACCTTGCATTTGTGTGAGTTCGTTAATAATGCGTTCTTCACGTTTTCGGAAGCCGTCTTCGCCTTCCAAATCAAAAATCCAGCTAATATCCGCGCCCGTACGTTCTTCAATCACTGCATCGGAATCAATAAAATCCATATTAAGCTGTTGTGCTAATTGACGACCGATAGTACTTTTACCTGCACCCATTGGTCCTACTAAAAAAATATTACGTTTTTCCGCCATTGTTTTTTATCTAATTAAATTAAAAGTGAAATAAAATTCGATCATTTCTAATGAAAATAAACTGCGTAAAAATGCAGAAGATAGAAAGATCTCCCAAAAAATGGGGTAGATTATCGCAATAAATCACCCTATTTTTCAACCTTTATAGGGAATTTATTTTCCACGAGAAAGCATCTAAATATGGAATAGTTAAAATTCTTAATCATCTATGAAGTCTTCAAACCTAGGACTAATAACAAAAATAGCGCGTTAAATACGCGCTATTTTTAGCCTATTTTTCAATTTTATTTTTTAGGTAATGCATCAGTTGAAGCATTAAATTTCACATTTGATGAAGTGTAAGCCTCAAAGTGCGGATGTTTTTTCATAAATTTTATGAAACTTTCTGCATCAGGCAAGTAGGTATCAACGCCTTCATATTTTGGATCGTTAAATAATTTACCAAAGGTTTTATAACCGTCTTTACCGCCTGCAACATAAGCATTTGTTCCGACAAGATAACGTTTGTTATCATCAATCGGTTCCCATTGTTGGGTTTGTTTATTCAAGACTTCAACACTCACTAAACGTTTACCTTCCGCATTTGGTGTTTCATTCGCTTCATAACGAATACCTGCACCATAAGGGAATGCGCCTGTAGAGCCATCAACCAAAGCAAATTGCATCGCATCTTCAAGCACTTGTTTCACTAACGAACCTTCCATTTTATAGGTATATAACGTATTCCCGAAAGGTAAGAAAGTATAAGCATCGTTAAAGGTTACATTGCCCGGTAAAATATCTGCGCGTACACCGCCAGCATTTTGAATAGTTAAATCCACTGTTTTGAGTTCGTTATACATTGTTTCTGCAATAAAACGCGTTGCAATAGAACCTTCTGGATTAGATCCTGCTTTATTTGGGATACGGTTTGCTGAACCACCTGGCATTGCAGAACCAGTGATAACGCCCACAATTTCTTGTGCTAAGCGATCTTTTTCACTTTTATATTTAGCAATAAGCTTATCGGTTTTTGCATCGTGATCATCAAGTGAAATACTTTTCATTGATTTTAAAGTATCAAGTGCTTTTTTACGTTCATCGCCAGTTAATTCAGCCCATTTACCTTCCGAATTTTTCACTTGAAGTTTATGAGAACTCATTAACACGTGAGGAATTTTACGAGTAATAGACGCTATACCTTCAGGACTGAATTTAACACCTAAATCCCCCACCACGGCAGAATAAGCCCAGCCTTCCATTACAAATACAGGCTCTCCATTTGGATTTTTAAATTCAAGTGGATATTCATAGATTACTGGAAGTTTTAAACTACGTAATTCATCATTTCCGTATAAATAATGTGAATCGCCAGTAACGATCACATCAATATCATTTACTTTTTGAGCAATTTCGATATTTTTTTCACTACCTGCGTGTGAAAGTAGGATAATTTTATTAATTCCTTGCTGTTTTAGCGCATTTGCCATAATTTGTGCAGTAGCAATTTCATCATAAAACTTCACATCCTTACCCGGAGAAGAGGAATTCACTGTTTTATTCACGGTATCTAAACCGATAATGGCAATTTTTTCTCCATCCACAGTGAAAATATCGTAAGGTTTCCATTTGTTATACAAAATTGAACTTTTATCAGGAATCACATTAGCTGAAAGCACAGGGATTTTTAATGGTTCAAGCAGTTTTAATAACCCTTCATTACCTGCGTCAAATTCATGATTACCTAAAGTAAAATAATGAAAATTACCTGCGTTCATCACAGCTGCATCTGCAGAACCACCAAACAGCGTGAAGTAAAGCGTACCAGTAATGGCATCGCCTGCATGCAGTACCAATGGATTTTTGTATTTTTTACGCAATTTGTTAAGTTTTGCATTGACAGCAGAAAAACCACCAATATCCACTTTGGTTTGCTGACCATTTAAATTAATCCGTGTTTCGTGCGGTTCTAAATAAGAATGGTGATCATTGATGTGCAAAATACTTAATTCCACAGCTTTGTGAGCTTGTGGTGCCTCTTTGGCAAGAGCTACACTAGTGAAAAGCATCGCAAATGCACTGAGTGCAAAGGTAGCTGATTTTTTGGATAAAAGCATAAAAACTCCTATTGGTAAGGGATTAATTTAAACCTTCTAGCATTGCTTGAAAGGTTTTGTAACGAATTGCATCATTATTGTGCTGTAAATTTTCTCGAGGTTGATCTAAATACGAGAAATCATCAACTTCCACACCTTTAAATTGGCGATTGAACATCATATTTGCTAAAGCAAGGCGAGACTTAATTTCTGAAGAAGGAGTAATCAAACTAATACGATTTTCAGTAATCGAAAAAATAGTCTGATTCGGAAAATCTTGACGTATTTGTTCAATAATTTTTTGAAATATACCTTTGGCATTCAAAGACAGTAATATAATTTGATCTGCTTTTGCTCCCCGCTCCATTAAAGTCTGAACAAATTGCTCTGAATTATCTGTTTGACGAATATAAATTTTTGCCTGATCATTTGCTAAAAAAGACACCAGTAAGTTTTTCTTCATTTCCTGAATTAAATTAGCATCAACAGTATTTATTGGCTCAAAGTATAAGTAATCAAGAAATTTAGGCGTGAGATTTTTATCTGTTTTAAAAATGCGAGTGAGGATTTTTTCGCTTATTTGGATCTGATTATCAAGAAATTGGGGAGGTAAAGAAAAAAGTGCGGTAAGTTTTTTTTGTAAATTTGTAATTTGTTGTTTGTCTTGTTTAGCTAAAGCCATTGAAAATTGTTGCTTCAAAGCCTCAGCTGATTCAGTGGATATTGATTGATGAGAAGATGGACTAGCTATTACACCTTGTTGAACACCAATAAATGATGCTAATCCAATTAACACAGAATGAAAACTAATTTTCATAATAAACCTCATTTAACTGATATTTTATCAAGCTAAAATACCGCTATACGCGTAAATTTGACCTAAAACAGCTGGATGCCTCGTATTATATCGCAAAACAAAATAAATTGTGAATGATAATTAAAAGGAATACAACCTACTTTATGCATACAAAACTTGCAATTTTGCTTGAAAAGTATAAAATTCGCAGGCTTTTTGTCTATATATACAGAGAAAAAAGTAAGCTATATTCTCAAATCACTTTCGAATTTGAGAATATTCTTTTAGTAATTAAACATTTAGAGGAAGGTTATGGTAACCATTCGTTTATCTCGTGGCGGAGCTAAAAAACGCCCATTTTATCAAATCGTAGTCGCTGACAGTCGTTCACCTCGTGACGGTCGCTTCATTGAACGTGTAGGTTTCTTCAATCCAATTGCACAAGGTAATGCAGAACGTCTTCGCATTAATCTTGAGCGTGTAAATCACTGGGTTGCTCAAGGTGCTTCACTTTCTGATCGTGTTGCGAGCTTGGTAAAAGAAGCACAAAAAGCAGCATAATTTTGCTTTTTGATTTAGTTCTCAAACTAAGATAGGTGAAAAATATGGAACAACAACATATTGAAGTTGTGGGCAAATTAGGCTCAACCTACGGTATTCGTGGGTGGTTGCGTATTTATTCATCAACAGAACAAGCTGAAAGCATTTTTGATTATCAACCTTGGTTTTTAAAAATCAAAGGTGAATGGCAATCAATTGAATTAGAAAACTGGCGTTATCATAATCACGAAATCATCGTTAAATTAAAAGGCGTTGATGACCGTGAAACTGCACAAATTTTAGCGAATGTTGAAATTGGTGTAGATTTATCTGTTTTCCCAGAACTAGAAGAGGGCGATTATTACTGGCACGATTTAATCGGTTGTACAGTCGTAAACTTAGAAGGTTATACAATGGGAACAGTAACAGAAATGATGGAAACGGGTTCTAATGATGTATTAGTGGTTAAAGCCAATACCAAAGATGCTTTTGGAAAACAAGAGCGGTTAATTCCGTTTTTGTATGAACAAGTAGTTAAAAGAGTCGATCTCACCACAAAAACAATTGAAGTGGATTGGGACGCTGGTTTCTAATCTCAAGTATGCACAAACGTAATGTAGTAGGCTTTTTATGTGGATAGGGGTAATTTCATTATTCCCCGAAATGTTTAAAGCGATTACGGAATTTGGGGTTACAGGTAGAGCCGTAAAACATAATCTTCTGAAAGTTGAATGTTGGAATCCAAGAAATTTTACATTCGACAAGCATAAAACTGTGGACGATCGCCCTTATGGTGGTGGCCCAGGAATGCTGATGATGGTGCAACCTTTACGGGATGCGATTCATACTGCAAAAGCAGCGGCAGGAGAAGGCGCAAAGGTGATTTACCTTTCGCCACAAGGACGTAAACTTGATCAAGACGGCGTAACCGAGCTTGCTCAAAATCAGAAATTGATTTTAGTATGTGGACGTTACGAAGGGATTGATGAACGGTTGATTCAAACTGAAATTGATGAAGAATGGTCAATCGGCGATTACGTTCTAACTGGTGGGGAATTGCCGGCAATGACATTAATTGATGCTGTTGCACGTTTTATTCCTGGTGTATTAGGCAAACAAGCCTCCGCAGAAGAAGATTCTTTTGCAGATGGTTTATTAGATTGCCCGCATTACACCAGACCGGAAGTGTTAGAAGGATTAACTGTACCACCCGTGCTGATGTCGGGACATCACGAAGAAATTCGGAAATGGCGATTAAAACAATCGCTACAGAGAACGTGGTTCCGACGCCCTGAGCTCTTAGAAGGCCTAGCTCTGACTGACGAACAACGTAAGCTGTTAAAAGAGGCGCAAGCCGAGCATAACAGTTAGTTTCAGTTACATCTAGGATCAATAAAGGATCAAACAATGTCTAACATTATCAAACAACTTGAACAAGAACAATTAAAACAAAACGTACCTAGCTTCCGCCCAGGTGATACTTTAGAAGTTAAAGTATGGGTAGTTGAAGGTAGCAAACGTCGTTTGCAAGCATTCGAAGGCGTGGTTATTGCAATTCGTAACCGTGGCTTGCACTCAGCATTTACTTTGCGTAAAGTATCTAACGGCGTAGGCGTTGAGCGTGTATTCCAAACTCACTCTCCAGCTGTAGATTCTATCGCAGTTAAACGTAAAGGTGCGGTACGTAAAGCTAAACTTTACTACTTACGTGAACGTTCAGGTAAATCAGCTCGTATTAAAGAGCGTTTAGGCGCATAATTCCATTATATTTAATGATAATCTAAAAAACCTTGGGATATTCCAAGGTTTTTTGCTATGTGGATCATGGTAATTTAATTAATCATTAGGATGATCGATTAAAATTCCTTATTTTACTTCAACAACGATATCGGATTCTGATTTAGGTTTCAATTTACCCACTTCATATAAATCAATGCCAGTATCTTTGGCTATTTCAATTATAGTTTGAACGCTATTAGGCTCAACAGCCACTAATAAACCACCTGATGTTTGAGGATCGCACAAAATCGCTTTTTGTTCTTCCGTTAATGCGCCAACTTTATGTCCATAACTTTCAAAATTACGCCCTGTTCCACCGGGTACGCAACCTTGAGCAATATAATCTTTTACTCCGTCCAAGGTTTTAATTTTGTCCGAAAAAACTACCGCACTTAGATTTGAACCTTCACAGATTTCAATTAAATGGCCAAGTAAACCAAATCCAGTGACATCCGTCATTGCTGTGACGCCATCCACTTGGGAAAATTGACTGCCAATAGAATTCATTTGGCACATAGCGGCAGTGGCTAAACCTTGATGTTCTGGCTTAAGTTTTCCTTTTTTCTCCGCCGTCGTCAAAATACCAATACCAAGCGGTTTTGTCATATAAAGCTTACAACCTGATTTTGCAGAAGCATTACGTTTTACTTTTTCAGTGTCAATCACACCTGTCACGGCTAAACCAAAAATAGGTTCAGGCGAATCAATGGAATGTCCACCCGCCAAAGCAATACCCGCTTGATGGCAAGCAAAACGACCACCATCAACAATTTTCTGTGCAACTTCTGCAGGTAATACATTGGTTGGAAAACCTAAAATAGCGATTCCCATAATCGGCTTACCGCCCATAGCAAAAATGTCACTAATGGCATTGGTCGCGGCAATTCGTCCAAAATCAAAAGGATCATCTACAATCGGCATAAAAAAGTCTGTGGTACTGATAATTGCAGTTCCATTACCAAGATCATACACCGCCGCATCGTCTGCAGTTTCATTGCCAACGAGCAAATTTGGATCATAAAATTTTTCCAGTTCTGAATGTAAAATTGTCCCTAACACCTTAGGCGAAATTTTACAGCCTCAACCTGCACCATGGCTGTATTGCGTCAGCCGAATTTTTTCTTCCATTTCTTATTTACCTTATTGAATATCCGTTTTCGAGAATATGACTTTCAAACCCTATTTTTAATCGTAAAGATCCTCACCATCTTTCCTTGTACGCAATAATTGCAAAATCCAAACATATTGCTCTGGAGATGGTGTAACAAAAGATTCTATTTCTTCGTTCATTGCTCGGGCTGATTGTTCAGGATCATCACTTAAATTCATTGCAGGATGAATTTCCATTTCATATTTGCCCGTTTCAGCGTTATAACGAGGAAACATTGGAATAACAACGGCTTTAGAAAGTTTTGCCATTTTATTTAACCCTGGCAATGTCGCTTTATAAGTCCCAAAGAAATCAACAAATACGCTTTGTTCCACCCCAAAATCTTCATCTGGTAAGTAATAACCCATTTCGCCTTTACGAACATGATTTAAAAAAGGTTTAATACCATTTTGGCGTGCGTGCATTTTTCCGCCGAAACGTTGGCGTGAAATCGTCCAAAGCCAATCCACCAATGGATTACGGTGTGGATTATACATAGAAGTCATTGGCATGCCTTGAGTGTGCAAAATAATGCCAGACGCATCAATCGCCCAGCCATGTGGCACCATAAGAATAATATTCTTTCCTTCAGCTTTTGCCTGTTCGATATGTTCAAGACCGATAAATTCGCTTCGTTTTTGCAAATGTTTCTTTGAACGGATTGCAATCTCACCAATTCCAAACATAACTTGTGTAACAACCGTAAACATTTTATCAATCACTTGCTCACGTTGTTGTTCAGTCCAATGAGGGAAACAATATTGCAAGTTAGTTTGTGCACGCGTACGCTGTTTCTTTGCTTTATGCCCAATCCAAATACCTAATTTTCCCGCAAATTTATCGCGCAGACGAAAAGGCACAAATGCTAACAACAATAAAAAGAAAATACCAAGCCAAATCCCCCAATATTGAGGCTTTAAATACGACCATGAAAAGTGCGCTTCATAGCCCACTCTCGCCGTCAAACGTAAATTTTGTTGATTATCCGACATAATAAAATGTAATTAATTTTAACCGCACTTTTGCGCGCTTTCCGAATTAAAAATGAAACCAACCCTGATCGTAAATCATTTTAGCCGTCATCATAAAAGACATGATAACAACCATCGGTCGAATCAAGGTTTTACCTTTCGTCATCACCATTTTGGCACCTAAATTTGCACCTAAAATGCTCCCAGCCATCATCACGAAACCCACTTTCCAAAGAATTTGTCCACCCAATAAGAAAAGCGCAAAAGAAGCAAGGTTCGAAGTGAAGTTCATCACTTTTGCATGTGCCGTCGCTTTCGGGAGATTAAATCCTAGCAAAGTAACACAGGCTAAACTCATGATTGAGCCAGTCCCTGGTCCAAAGAAGCCATCATAAAAACCTAAAAATGGGCTAACTAAAAGACCAAATAACATGTAACTTAAACGCTGTTTTCGATCTTCATCACCTAATTTAGGGGTAAATAAAAAATATAGACCAATAGCTAAAATCAAAAAAGGCAGCATTTTTTTGAAAATCGCCACGTCAATTGATTGAATTAATAATGTACCTAGGGCTGAACCTAAGAAAACCCAAATCAAAATAAACCAAATATCGCGTAAATTGACCGCTCTTTTTCGCAAGAAATAAAGGCTTGCGGATAATGCACCGCCCATAGCTTGCAATTTGTTGGTGCCTAACGCCATTGCTGGTGGCATGCCAGTCATAAGCAACGCTGGAATAGTAATTAATCCACCACCGCCAGCAATTGCATCGATAAATGATGCGACAAAACCAACACAAAACAATATTGCTAAAAGATCAATGCCGATATCCATATTGATTTACCTTAATGCTATTCTAACCATTCACTCCGATTCGGGGAATTTAAAATTTGTTGGCACAAAAACGGCTCAGGCGGTGTAACTTTAGGTTTGCTCACTGAAGCACCTGGTTTTGGCGGTTCAAACCAAGAATATAATTCGTCTCCACAACCATCACCAGCAGGCACAGGCGCTTGATTTTCACAATAAGATGCATCTGCGGGGCAAGTTAAACGAACATGAAAATGAGAGTTGTGTCCATACCAAGGACGAACTTTGTGTAGCCAACCGCGATCATTGCCAGCGGTTTGACATAATTTTACCTTAATCGCAGGATTAACAAAAATACGCGTCACATTTGGATCTTGTGCGGCTAACTTGATTAACGTCGCATGATTGCTATTCCATACTCGTTCATCCACTCGTTGCGCCTTTCTATCTACAACTAATAAACCTTTACCATCAGAATTCAGCGCATCGGCGTCTGACATTTCGCCCATTCTTAACCAAATATCCGCATCTAATCCCATCTGATGGCTAGCATGACCCGTTAAAAACCGCCCGCCACCCGGCATGGCAATATCACCCACTAACATAGTTGGTAACCCAGCAGCTTTAGCTCGCTGCCCCAAACGTTCAATATACTGAATCATATTTGGATGACCATAATAACGATTGCGATTCATACGAATAACTTGGTAACCTTCACCTTTCGGCGGTAATGCTTGCGCTCCAATAATACACCCGTTGGTATAACTACCAATAGGACTTGCTTTACCATCTTCACTTGGAATAGGGCGTTTCACTTTTTTCCAATCTAGAGGAGACGCAACAACGTTCAGAGAGAAAAGTGCGGTAAAAATTATGGTTGTTTTTAATAAAATTTTATTCATTCTAAAGTTTTGCTGTAGGTAAGTATATCCTAGGTCTTGCCGTGGGTAAGTATATCCTAGGTTTTACCGTGGGTAAGTATATCCTAGGTTTTGCCGTGGGTAAGTATACCCACGGTTAGAAAAATAGTTCCCCTTTGGGGAACTTTACACTTACCCCAAAGGGGTAGCATCAAACTAACCTAGGGTATACCTACCCTAGGCACAGACTCCCATCTTATACTAAGATTATTTACACTGAGCCTTAAAACGTAAGAGATGATCTAATAAGACAATCGCCACCATAGCTTCCGCAATTGGCACAGCACGAATCCCCACACAAGGATCGTGACGACCTTTTGTTACAACTTCTACGGGTTTACCATTAAGATTGATTGAACGACCAGGAATCGTAATGCTTGAAGTTGGTTTTAGTGCAATAGTGGCGATAATTGGCTGTCCTGAACTAATTCCGCCTAAAATGCCGCCTGCGTGATTACTTTCAAAGCCATTAGGTGTCATTTCATCACGATGTTCCGAACCACGTTGTTCAACCACTGCAAAACCATCACCAATTTCGACGCCTTTTACTGCATTAATTCCCATTAATGCGTGAGCAAGATCTGCATCTAAACGGTCAAATACTGGCTCGCCCAATCCTACAGGTACATTTTCTGCAATAACAGTAAGTTTTGCACCAATAGAATCTCCTTCTTTTTTAAGTTCACGGATCAATTCATCGAATTTTTCTACCGCACTTTCATCAGGGCAAAAGAATGGATTGCTGTTTACCTTTTCCCAATCAATTTCTCCGATGATCTGTGGCGAAATTTTCACATGACCGATTTGACTTAAAAAACCACGGACTTCAATACCAAAATGTTCGCGTAAATATTTTTTTGCAATCGCTCCCGCTGCAACTCGCATCGCTGTTTCACGCGCTGAAGAACGCCCACCGCCACGGTAATCACGGATGCCATATTTTTGCTGATAGGTAAAGTCTGCATGACCAGGGCGAAAACGATCTTTAATCTCGCCATAATCTTGCGAACGCTGATCAGCATTTTTAATGATCATCCCAATACTTGTGCCTGTAGTTTTTCCTTCAAACACACCAGATAAAATTTGAACTTCATCGTCTTCACGACGCGGCGTGGTATATCGTGATGTCCCAGGTTTACGACGATCTAAATCTGGCTGAATATCTTGCTCAGATAATTCAAGATTTGGCGGTACCCCATCAACGATACAGCCTAATGCAATCCCATGTGACTCCCCAAAGGTCGTCACACGAAAAAGTTGTCCAATTGTATTACCTGCCATAATTTCCCCTTATTTTTTTACATCAACAAAGGGAATTTCTTCGCCAGTGTCATTATTTTTGATAAATACATCTAATTGATTAAAGGCAATATCAATATTATGTTCTGCAAATAATTCATTAATACGGCGATTAATAGCATCTGTAGTACTGGTACGATCTCCAACTTGTTCTACATAAACACGTAATTCGTGATCCAAAGTACTTGCACCAAAAGTTAAAAAATAAGCAGATGGTTTAGGATCGCGTAAAACAGTCGGCTGTTCATCAGCTGCTTGAAGTAATAATTGACGAACGAGTGTTAAATCAGAACCATAAGCAACACCAACACTAATCACTAAACGTGTCATCGTGCTAGATAATGCCCAATTGGTTACTTGACCTGTCACAAAAGATTTATTTGGCACAATAATTTCTTTGCGATCAAAATCAATTAATGTAATTGCACGAATACGAATTTTCGCTACAGTACCGCTCACTCCATTAATGGTTACGACATCGCCAACTCGGATTGGGCGTTCAAATAGCAAAATAATGCCCGACACAAAGTTTGCAAAAATTTCTTGCATACCAAAACCAAGACCAACGGAAAGTGCGGCAAATAACCATTGTAATTTTGACCAAGACATTCCTAAGGTTGCAAATGCCCACGCACCACCAATGGCGATAAAAATATAAGTGAGCAATGTCGTAATCGTATAAGGCGTACCTTGTGAAAGATTCACGCGAGAGAAAATTAATACTTCCAAAATACCTGAAATATTACGAACCAACACATAAGTAATTCCTAGGATAACCAAAGCAACAAGAAGATTAAATAAAGTTATGCTTTCTATTACAGTGCCAGCATCGGTTGTCGTGGTTTGTTGCCAAAGTGTAATTTCACGTAAATAGCTCACTACTGTGACTAAATCTGACCATACATAGTAGAAAATCCCCAATAATGCTGTCCAAATAAAGAGATCTACAAAACGTAATAATTGGCTACGCACATCATTTAACGCTAAACCTTCCTCTGGCTCTCCCACTGCAACCACATCATCAGAGGAAATATTTTCATAATTATTTTCAAGTGCTTTTTGACGACGTTTTTCTGCTAAACGGCGATGTGCTAAACGACGAGAAGAAACCGTAATACCACGGTAAATCGTATTACGTACTAACCACCATACACACCAAGCAATATAAGAATGAATAAAATGCTCAATTAAATTTAAAGCAGTGTAATAATAGCCTAAAACAATAAGTACGATTAGTCCCACAGGAATTAATCTTAAACCAATTTGTACAATTCTTATTAACCAATGATGTTTATTTGTTTCAGGTTCATAAGAGCGAAGTACTCGATTAAAGCGAGGAGCAATAATCGCCGCACAGAAAATTAGAGCTGTAATAGTATTAATTTGACCTAACACATCATTAGCTAAACCTGCATCAGTGACATTGCTAAACACAGAAGTATTTAAAAGCAATACAATCACAATAATAATGCGTTGGATAACACCACGAAAACGTTGTGCATTCTCTTTTGAAGATTCAAAATGATTAACAAAAATACCATTTGGACGGAACAATGAAATCCAAAATGTAAAGAACCACCAATAACCTGCCATACTAAATGACCAATGCCAAAATTCTTCTGGATTTTTGAAGAAAAAGAAGCCGATCATTTGGCAAACGGCTAAAAACCAAAGTGTACTAGAAAGCGTTAAAAACGCAGTTAATAACAGGGCAAGTGGAGTACTCCACTGACTATCTGTATCTAAGCGATGTATTTCACGATTAATTTTGTTTAATTGTTGTTTAATACGATTTTTAAATTTAAAAATTGCACCACCTACAATAAATAACCCTAAGAAATACATAAGTAAATAAGGTAAATTGTCATAATTAGTTGGAAAACCTAATTTTTTCAACATACCATTAAACTGTTCAATTAAAGCTCTTGGCAGCATTTTTATCCAATCTAAATTAATGGGATTATTACTTTTCACCCAAAAACTTTGCTGCTCTAATTTAGATTGAATTTGATCACTGATTTGTGTAATTTGCTGCTGCGTTAATTCCAAAGAAATCGCGAGATTTAATTGATTATTTAAAGATTTAATCAGATCAGATGTCATTTTTCGACGCTCAGTTAATAGCGTTTTAACCTGCGTTCTTTCTGCCTCAGTAAATTGTTTTCCATCTTCACTTTCAACTTTATTAATATAGTTATTTAGATCATAAAGTTCATTGCGTTTTTGAGTAATGTCAAAAATATGCACACGCAAATCGGCAATTTGTTTTGATAAACCTTGAATATTTAAGTTAGTCGGTAATTTTTGTTTTTGTTGCTGGATAATACGTGAAAGAACTAACGTGCCTTGTAATGCACTAATTTGTTCATCAATAGTATGTTGAGTTTGAGTGAGGCTATCTAAAATATTCCGCATTCTTAACTCATCTTGAGTTAATGAATTCGCTTTTTCTGTTTGTTGTAATAGATACTGACCAAGCTGTGCATTGCGATCAAGTTCTTTTTGAATGTAATCATTTTGCACAGTTTTTTGCTGTTGCTGCTGAGCTTGTTCTAGTTGATTTTGTGATTGCTGAAGATTTTTTTGATTAATGACTTCTTGAATCGCAATAATATTTTGTTGTTGCACCTGCAAACGTAAATTCAATAGGTCGTAACGACTTTGATAAAGTAAAGAAAGCTGATCATTATTTTTTAATAAATTTTGATTATAACTATTCTTTAAATCAATCAGTTGTAATTCAATCTGATATTGTTTTCGTAATGCGCTACCAATATCATTATTGGCCAATTGTTGATTAATTTGCTGAGTGCGTACAACATTTTCCGTTAATGCCGCTTGAGCTCGTTCAGAAATAGAATTTTGCCCTGCCAATTGTGCATTTGCCGCGCCTAATGCGTTTTGCGTATCTTGTAATTGATCATTTAACTTAGCGAGACTATTTTGTAAATCGTCCTGTGACTGTGCATTATAATCAGTACTTGTTGCTGTTTCTTGTTGTTTTTTTAATGCTTGAATTTCTGCATTATTCTTTCTAATTTCACTCTCTGAATGGCTTAATGTTGTTTGCAATGCATCATTGATTTTTTGTTGAGCTTGAATTTGCTGCAATAAATCAATTGATGTTTGTAATTCTGCTAACAACGTATTTTTTGCTTCCCCCTCACTCATTTTTTGAGCGTTAGCCAAATCGGCTTTAAGCGATTGCTCCGTTGGTAATACATTTGTTGAATTTGCCCCTAATGCCCCTTGTGAAACACTAAGGGTAAACATTGCCGAGGCAAAAAGTACGGTAAAAAATGGAGGTGTTTTCATAAGTTTCCTAATCATTATTTTTTCCTAATCTAAATGGTAAAATTAATTTATCTTATCTTGCTTTGCCAGCCAATCGGCAAGCTGTTTACGTGAGATCTTAATGCCTTTCCCAAGCATCAGTGGTAAAGGATAATATGCAATAGGTTGTTTAAAACGTGCGAGTTTATCTTGTAAAAAAAACATTAAATTTTCAACCGCACTTTTGCTAAAGGATTCATTAAAATCCACTAAAGCGACAGGACGCTGACCAAATTCTTTGTTTTTTTGTGGTAAAACAAACACTTGATTAACTGAAGAATGTTGAATAATCACTTGTTCAATTTCTTCTGGCTGAATATTTTCGCCACCAGAAATAAACATATTATCAAGTCGTCCGATAATAACAAGTTCGCCCTCTTGCCAAACACCTTTATCTTTTGTCGGAAGCCAACCTTGGTTATTCGTTAATGAAACAATTTGTCGATCCTTCCAATAACCCATCGCCAAACCCGCACCTTTCAGCCAAACTTCATCATTTACTAAGCGATATTCTCTGCCTAAGAGCGGTTGCCCCACACCTTGTTTTTCATCAGATTTTTTGGCAAAAACTGTCGAAGCCATTTCCGTCATTCCGTAGCCAGAATAAGTTTCAATACCATATTTCACTATTTTTTTCGTGAGTTCAGCAGGAATATGCGTACCACCAAGTAAAATATGACGTGTAGAAAATGAAATAATCGAATTTTCCTGTAAATAATCTAACAAACGTTGTAATTGCGTTGGCACAAGAGAAACGTGGGTCGTTTCTAATAATGAAGCATAAAAATCATCTTTTGGGAAATGTAATTGTGCACCACAATATAACCAACGCCAAACAATACCTTGTCCTGAAACGTGATATAAGGGTAATGAAAGTAACCAAGATTGATTACAATCAAACTTCATTAAGTTACATACCCCTTTTGCATTATCCAAATGCGCTTGGACATTATGCACAACTGCTTTTGGTAAGCCTGTAGAACCAGAGGTTAGCGTCATCGTCGCAGGACGAAAAAAATTAGCTTTTTGTGTAAAAGCATCAATTTCTTGCAAATTCAGCAAATCTTTATCATAAAAACAAAAATCAATTTGATAAAACTCACATAATTCTGCAATTTTTTCTTGTGGAAAAGCAGGATTGATGCCTAAAACTTTTGCGCCAAGCTGAATTGTCGCCAGATATAAAAATAAAATTTTCTCTGAATTTTTTCCCACAAAAGCAACCGCACTTTCCGCATTTACGCCTTTTTTTTGTAAAAAAGCCACCGTTTGGTTAATCTTTGTAGTTAATTCTATCCAAGTAAGCGCATCGCTCTGCGTAGTACGTAAAGCGATTTTATCTGAGAAATCAGGTTGAATAGCAAAATTTTGCCAAGGATACATTATTAATTTACCGTGAAATATGATCGCACTTCATCAATCAATGTTTCAGGTAATTCCATAGATTGCATTGCACCTTCTAGCATCAACATTTTTCGTCCACTATTTGTATTGGTAATAACCCAATAAGGCGTATCTGGAATTTGTTTTGGTTTTGTATGATTGCCAGCCATTAATAATGTCGCTTCGTCACGTGCAAAGTAAACTCGAGTACGTCCTTGTAAAGATTCCGTTGCTTGCGCAAAACTTTCAGGATTTGTACGATAAAGCACACGTAAAATCGCTAAGAAACGCACCACCGCCTTACTTTCTTCTTGAAATTCAGTTGAATTTAATAAAGTTTGGACTTTTTCTACTATCTGATTAATTGCGGTTATTGATTGCTTTTTTGTTGTTTTGATATTTACTTCTTTCACATTAATAGCCTGTTCTGGCTTTTGATCTGCGGATTTGTTAGTTTCTGCTGAAGTAAGAACTAAATCATCAACACTTGAAGTATGCACAGGTAAACTAAGCAAACGGCGTAAAATATCCGAAGCACTTTCCCCAATAGAGCGGGTTTGGCTCGCAATATATTGGTATAATTCTTCATCTACTTCAATGATCTTCATTTTTATCTCTCTGTTTGCTAAAATTTTTTTCAATTATAACGACTTCTTTACAAATTCTCACGTAAAAATTATGGCAAAATCATTACTCAATTATCAATTTCATCAAGTAAAACAAACGATTAATACACCTGTTTTAATTTTTATTCACGGTTTATTCGGCGATATGGATAATCTCGGCGTTATCGCGAGAGCTTTTAGTGAACATTACAGTATTTTACGTATTGATTTACGCAATCACGGCCATAGTTTTCATTCGGAAAAAATGAATTATCAACTGATGGCTGAAGATGTTATCGCAGTAATCCGCCACTTAAATTTATCCAAAGTGATATTAATTGGTCATTCTATGGGGGGAAAAACCGCCATGAAAATCACCGCACTTTGCCCAGAATTAGTCGAAAAATTAATCGTAATTGATATGTCCCCTATGCTTTATGAGGGATTTGGTCATAAAGATGTTTTTAATGGCCTATTTGCGGTAAAAAATGCAAAGCCTGAAAATCGTCAGCAAGCCAAACCGATTTTAAAACAAGAAATTAATGATGAAGACGTTGTACAATTTATGTTGAAATCTTTTGATGTTAATTCAGCTGATTGTTTTCGTTTTAATCTTACCGCACTTTTTAACAATTATGCCAATATTATGGATTGGGAAAAAGTACGTGTATTTACGCCAACTCTTTTTATTAAGGGTGGAAATTCCTCTTATATAAAAATAGAAAATAGCGAAAAAATTCTAGAACAATTTCCTAATGCAACTGCCTTTACGATTAATGGCAGTGGACACTGGGTTCACGCCGAAAAACCTGATTTTGTTATTCGTGCAATTAAACGATTTCTAAATAAGAATTAAGTAGTTTAAGTGAGAATGCTTTTATGATATAGTTCGCCAAATTTGGATAAGCCTTATAATCGATAGATTAAATTTAATATAAAAAAGGAAATAAAAATGGCAATAGTTGGTCTTTTTTATGGTAGTGATACTGGAAACACTGAAAACATCGCAAAACAAATCCAAAAACAATTAGGTAGTGATTTAATTGATATTCGTGATATTGCCAAAAGTAGCAAAGAAGATATTGAAGCATACGATTTCTTGCTTTTCGGTATTCCAACTTGGTATTACGGCGAAGCACAAGCAGACTGGGATGACTTTTTCCCAACACTCGAAGAAATCGATTTTACAGATAAACTTGTAGGTATTTTCGGTTGTGGCGATCAAGAAGATTATGCAGATTATTTCTGTGATGCTATCGGAACTGTGCGCGATATTATAGAGCCACACGGTGCAATTGTGGTAGGAAATTGGCCAACAGAAGGCTATAATTTTGAAGCTTCGAAAGCCTTATTGGAAGATGGCACTTTCATCGGATTATGTATTGATGAAGATCGCCAACCAGAGCTTACCGCAGAGCGTGTAGAAAAATGGTGTAAACAAATTTATGATGAAATGTGCTTAGCTGAATTGGCTTAGTATGTTGTGCATAATAGGAAGAAAAATTATGTCTGAAGAAAATATTAAATTACTCAAAAAAGTGGGATTAAAAATTACAGAGCCTCGCTTAACTATTCTCGCTTTAATGCAAAATCATAAAAATGAACATTTTTCTGCAGAAGATGTTTATAAAATTTTGCTGGAACAAGGTTGTGAAATTGGATTAGCCACAGTTTATCGTGTGCTTAATCAATTTGATGAAGCACATATTGTAATCCGTCATAATTTTGAGGGAAATAAATCCGTTTTTGAGCTTGCTCCAACAGAACATCACGATCATATTATTTGTGAAGATTGCGGTAAAGTATTTGAATTTACGGATAATATTATTGAACAACGTCAGCGTGAAATCAGTGAAAAATACGGCATAAAATTAAAAACGCATAACGTGTATCTTTACGGCAAATGCAGTGATATTAATCATTGTGACGAAAACAATTCAAAATAAATAATATCTAAGGCGACAAAATGTCGCCTTTCTTATATTCAAATTTCATCCTAAAAAATAACCGCACTTTATTACAGTGCGGTTATTTAGTTTAACTTTTTTATTTGTTAATAAACGCCTTGGGCTAACATTGCATCAGCCACCTTAACAAAGCCTGCTACATTTGCCCCAACAACATAGTTAATGTTTTCTTGACCTTCAATTGTGCCGTATTTTTTACAGTTTGCGTGAATATCTAACATAATGCGATGTAATTGAGCGTCCACTTCTTCTGCTGTCCAATATAAACGTTGTGAACTTTGTGCCATTTCTAAACCAGAAGTAGCAACACCACCAGCGTTGGCAGCTTTACCCGGGCCAAATAATACATCTGCAGCTAATAATGCTTCTGTTGCTTCAATTGTTGTTGGCATATTCGCACCTTCAGCCACTAATTTCACACCATTTTTAATTAAACGTTGTGCATCAGAAAGTTCTAATTCATTTTGAGTTGCACAAGGAAGCGCAATATCAACTTGCACTTCCCAAGGGCGTTTACCTTCAAAATATTGCAAACCAAACAGTTCTGCATAATCTTTCACACGACCACGTTTTACATTTTTAATTTCTAAAAGTGCGGCTAATTTTTCAGTAGTAAATCCATTTGGATCATAAACATAACCTGATGAATCAGAACAAGTTACTACTTTTGCACCAAGAGATAATGCTTTTTCAATAGCATATTGTGCTACATTACCAGAACCAGAAACTGAAACTACTTTACCTGCAAAACTATCGCCTTTTTCAGCAAGCATTGCTTGAGCAAAATAAATTAATCCATATCCCGTTGCTTCCGGACGAATTAAACTACCACCGAAAGAAAGACCGCGACCAGTGAAAACACAGGCTGATTGGTTTGATAATTTTTTCATATAGCCAGCTAAATAGCCAACTTCGCGCCCACCAACACCTATATCGCCTGCGGGAACATCTGTATCAGCTCCTACGTGACGATAAAGTTCAGCCATTAATGCTTGGCAAAAACGCATAACTTCAGCATCAGATTTGCCTTTAGGATCAAAATCTGAACCGCCTTTTGCTCCGCCCATAGGCAATGTTGTTAAAGCATTTTTAAAGATTTGCTCAAAACCTAAGAATTTTAAGATAGATAAATTTACTGATGGATGGAAACGCATTCCCCCTTTAAATGGGCCTATGGCACTATTAAATTGTACACGAAATGCTCTGTTTACTTGCACTTGCCCTTTATCGTCAGTCCACGCCACACGGAATTGAAATGCACGTTCAGGCTCAACTAAACGTTCTAATAATGCTTCTGAACGATATTTAGGATTGGCTTCTAAAAAAGGCCAAATTGATGTGAATACCTCGCGAACCGCTTGTAAAAATTCAGGTTGATAACCATCGCGTTGAGCAACTTTTGTTAAAAATGCGTCTAAGGAAGCAACTTTTGACATAATGAATTTCCCTCTTTGTTGATGTTGTGTGTATTGTATTTTTTATTGTATACGCCTCGTGAAGCGCATAGACAATATGCAATGGCTAATTTAATCTTGCAACCATTTTTATAAAGGAAATTTAAAGAAAAGGAAAAAGTAAAGAAATTATCTAAAAAATATCGTATTTATTAGATAAAAAATAAAAAACGACAGAAAACCATCAGGTAATGATATTTTCAATAAAAATATAGAGCAGACTACAAATCATATTTCTAGTAAATCACTACGAAAATATGTTTTATGAAAAAACAAAATTAGGGTTATATCAATATAATAAAAACGGGGGCAAAGCTCCCATACTATTAACAATTAAGTTCATCATTGTGTTTTTTCTGATTCATCATTATTTTTAACCGCACTTTCGTCGTCTTTTGGTTGATAAAATCGAGCGACCAATAGACCGAGCTCAAACAGCAAGCACATCGGTATGGCAAGCAAAGTTTGTGAAAAAACATCAGGAGGCGTTAAAAGCATTCCAATAAAAAATGCTGCAACAATAATATAAGGGCGTTTTTCGGAAAGAGCCTTTACAGTGGTAATACCAGTCCAGCAAAGTAGAATAATCGCAATTGGCACTTCAAAACAAACGCCAAAAGCTAAAAATAACGCTAAAGCAAAATCTAAATAACTACTAATATCTGTTGCGATGGTAACGCCTTCTGGGGCTGTTTGTGTAAAGAAGCTGAATACAAGAGGAAAGACGACATAGTAAGCAAAAGCAACACCGCAATAAAATAAAATCGTACTGGAAAATAACAACGGATAAATCATCCGTTTTTCGTGCTGATATAAAGCAGGTGCAATAAAAGCCCAAATTTGATAAAGCAAATAAGGGACAGAAATAAAAATTGCAACAATCGCAGTTAATTTAATTGGCGTAAAGAAAGGAGTTTGAATATTGGTTGCAATCATTGTTGCGCCTTTTGGCATAACAGCCGTTAAAGGTGCAGCAACAAAATGATAAATATCATTGGAAAAATACACCAAAGCAACAAAAACCAACACTACACAAATCACACAGCGTAATAAACGGTTTCTTAGTTCAACAAGGTGCGTAATTAAAGGTTGAGATTCATCCACATTACTCATAAAAACTCGCTATGATTTAGTTTTTGAAGATTGAGATTTTGACGCTGGAGCGATTTCAATATCATCAGGAGGATAATAGCTAGATAAATGTGTGTTCAGTTCTACTTTCTCGTGAGTTTCAAGTGCGGTCAAATCTGTAGGTGTTTTTTCTGCTTCAGATAAAGTTTCTGCAGCCTCCTCAACTGAGATTGCATTTTGAGGTTTTTCTGCATTTTCAGCCGCATTTTTGATTTCTTTGATTTGATCTTCCACCGTTGTACCAGCTTGAGCTGCTTTATCTTCTAGCTCCGCTTTCATCTTATCTGCTTGAGCTTTTAATTCTTCCACCGTTTTACTCAATTCTGGTGAAAGGGCTTGCAAGTTAAGGGATTCCGCTTTTTTAATACTATCTTGTAATTCTTGCAATTTTAGCTCTTGTTTCAACTCATTTTGAACGTTAGCAGCTAAACCACGAATTGTTTTTACCCAATCCATTACAGTGCGAATTGCTATAGGCAAACGTTTCGGGCCTAATACAACCAATCCCAAAACCATTAGTAAAATAAGTTCTGAAAAACCAATATCAAACACGGATTAAGCCTGCTCTTTCTCTTTTATATTTTCTTTTTTTGCAGACGCTGTTTCATTATCTATAGACTTAAATTCCGCATCTTTTACTTTTTCATCTTCTTTCATCGCCTTTTTGAAACCTTTCACTGCTGCACCAAGATCTGAGCCAGCATTTCTTAATTTTTTCGTGCCAAAAATCAATAAAATAACGACTAATAAAATAATCAGTTGAGCGGGGGATAAACCAAACATAATAAACTCCGTTCTGTAAAAAAGAAAAAATTTGGCTCGGAATATACTCTTTTTAGCCATTTAGAACAATAGCTATAGGAGATTATTTTTATGTTATCCTGATCTTGATCACAAAACCTGATTTTTAACTTATTGATGTAATAAAAAAGTTAAAATTTATCTATCTCTAAAAATTGTATTTTTCTTCTAATTCTGTGATGTGAGCACTTTTATCCTTTTAGCTCGTTTCAGGAATTTGCGGTAAATTCACAGCTTTTACCGAGCCTAGTGCTTTCGCTTTTTGGTAAAACGCTAATTTGTATTCAAGCAAATCTAAATAACGTTTTAATTCGGCAATTTGACACTTTACATTTTTTGTTTGATTTTCAAATAAGGAAAGGCGTTCTTCAATAGTATCGTCGCCAATGATGGTACATTCTGCAAAGCGTTTGATGTCTTTTAAGCTCATTCCTGTATTTTTCAAGCATTGTAATAAACTCAACCATTGCAAATCCTTGTCGGTAAAACGGCGATTACCGTATTCATCACGTCCGACATTAGGTAACAAGCCTTCTTTGTCATAAAAGCGTAAGGTGTAGGCGGAAATGCCTATTTTTTCAGCAGCTTTAGCGGTGGTGTAAGTCACTTTTTATTCCCTTTAAACAAAAATGGTAAAAAAACACTTGCTTTAGAGTGAACTCTAAAGTGTAAACTGTTGCTATCTTGCTTACGTAAGGCAACTTTGTCAATGGATTAAGAGGAAAAACAATGGAAATTAAACAAATCAACTCAACCATCAAATCTCGTGCGGCGGTAGCATTCGCCCCAAATCAACCCTTACAAATTGTGGAAATCGACGTAGAAATGCCTCGCAAAGGCGAAGTGTTAATTCGTAACACGCACACGGGCGTTTGCCATACTGATGCGTTTACGTTATCAGGAAGCGATCCTGAAGGGGTATTCCCTGTGGTGCTAGGACACGAAGGTGCGGGTGTGGTTGTTGCGGTTGGCGAAGGTGTGTTAAGCGTAAAACCGGGCGATCACGTCATTCCTCTTTATACTGCTGAATGTGGCGAATGTGAGTTTTGTCGCTCGGGTAAAACCAACCTATGCGTCTCAGTGCGTGACACGCAAGGTAAAGGCTTAATGCCTGATTGCACGACACGTTTTTCTTATCAAGGTCAGCCGATCTATCACTATATGGGCTGTTCGACTTTCAGTGAATACTCAGTTGTTGCAGAAGTTTCACTGGCGAAAATCAACCCAGAAGCCAACCACGAACAAGTATGTTTACTTGGCTGTGGCGTTACCACAGGTATTGGTGCGGTACATAATACGGCAAAAGTGCAAGAAGGCGACTCTGTTGCCGTGTTTGGCTTGGGTGCGATTGGTTTAGCGGTAGTGCAAGGTGCACGTCAAGCCAAAGCCGGCCGTATTATCGCCATTGATACCAATCCTGCAAAATTTGAGTTGGCAAAACAGTTTGGTGCAACGGATTGTTTAAACCCTAATGATTACGATAAGCCGATCAAAGATGTGTTGTTAGATATTAATAAATGGGGCATTGACCATACCTTTGAATGTATCGGTAATGTAAACGTAATGCGTCAAGCATTAGAAAGTGCTCACCGTGGCTGGGGACAATCCATTATCATCGGCGTAGCGGGTGCAGGACAAGAAATTTCAACGCGTCCGTTCCAATTGGTAACAGGCCGTGTTTGGAAAGGCTCGGCATTTGGTGGCGTGAAAGGTCGCTCTGAACTTCCGCAAATGGTGGAAGATTCAATGAAAGGCGACATCCAGTTAGAACCGTTTGTGACTCACACAATGCCACTTGATCAAATTAATGAAGCCTTTGAATTAATGCACGAAGGTAAATCAATCCGTACTGTTATTCACTACTAAGGTACGCTATGAAACTAATTGAACAACATCAAATTTTTGGCGGTTCACAGCAAGTTTGGGCACATAATGCCCAAACACTTCAATGTGAAATGAAATTTGCCGTCTATTTGCCAAATAATCCGGAGAATCGACCTCTTGGCGTGATTTATTGGCTTTCTGGCTTAACTTGTACAGAACAAAATTTCATTACCAAATCAGGCTTTCAACGTTATGCCGCAGAACATCAAGTGATTGTGGTTGCCCCCGATACTAGCCCTCGCGGAGAGCAAGTGCCGAATGATGCGGCTTACGATTTAGGGCAGGGAGCGGGCTTTTATCTTAATGCGACCGAGCAGCCTTGGGCGACGAATTATCAAATGTATGATTATATCTTGAATGAATTGCCTGATTTGATTGAAGCAAATTTCCCTACTAACGGCAAACGTTCCATTATGGGACATTCAATGGGCGGACACGGTGCATTGGTATTGGCACTGCGAAATCGGGAACGTTATCAAAGTGTTTCTGCCTTTTCGCCTATTTTATCGCCAAGCCAGGTGCCTTGGGGAGAAAAAGCCTTTTCTACCTATTTAGGGGAAGATCGTGAAAAATGGCAGCAATATGATGCCAGCTCGCTCATTCAACAAGGCTATAAAGTGCAAGGTATGCGCATTGAGCAGGGCTTGGAAGATGAGTTTTTGCCTACACAATTGCGTACCGAAGATTTTATCGAAACCTGTCGAGTGGCAAGTCAGCCTGTCGATGTGCGCTTCCATAAAGGCTATGATCACAGCTATTACTTCATCGCCAGTTTTATTGGCGAGCATATTGCCTATCATGCGGAATTTTTGAAGTAAGCTAAAGAGCGGTCAGTTTTCAAAGCAGTTTGGGATAGCCGGCACGAGGGCGGTAAAAAGTGCCGGCAATAGTTTATTCAGTCTGAACTAGAAGAACCAAGCCTGAAACAATATCAAAAAATTTCTTTAAATAATAATCTAACTCTTTGGAAAGGTAGATAATCTCTTTCTAGCCATTTTATCTTTATTTCCAAATGCGGGAATCAAATATTTTCTTACGTAATTCAGGGTATTCATCAATTTTAAACTCTGGCGTTTTTCCTTCTTTAAGCTGGCGTTGATAATCCTTCATTAATTTCCATACGATTGGCGACAACATCAAAATTGCGATCAAGTTAATGATTGCCATGACAGCCATCACCGTATCTGCGAAATTCCACACCACATTGCCAGAGCGAACCGCACCGAAATACACGAAAAATAGCACCATTAAACGGAACAAAAATACAAACCAAGGTTTATTTTTTATAAAACGGATATTGCTTTCCGCATAAGCATAGTTACCAATAATAGAAGAATAAGCGAATAACAATAAGATAAACGCCAGGAAATGCACCCCAAATTCACCTATGTGGTATTGCAAAGCATTTTGCGTAAGTGAGATACTTTTGAGCGTTTCGCTACCATAATTATTCGAAAGCAAAATAATAACGGCAGTACAAGTACAAACGATCATTGTATCAACAAACACACCGAGCATTTGCACTAAACCTTGGCTAACTGGATGCTTAACGTGAGCTGCTGCAGCCGAATTAGGCGCAGATCCCATCCCCGCTTCGTTTGAGAATAAACCACGTTTAATCCCCATCATCATTGCTTTCGATACCAATGCACCAAACATTCCGCCAGCGGCAGCATCAAAACTAAATGCACTTTGAACAATACGATGAATCACGGAAGGGATCATATCAATATGCATGCCAAGAATAATTACTGCTATAATCAAATAGAAAAGTGCCATCATTGGTACAAGGTTGCTCGAAATAATCGCAATACGCTTAACGCCACCGAAAATAATAAGTGCGGTAAAAATTACTAATGAAATACCGACATATTCCCCTTTCCAATTCCACGCATTACTCGTTGCTTCAACAATAGAGTTTGCCTGCACAGAATTAAAGGCAAAACCAAATGTAAAAATTAATGCAAGTGCAAAAGCCACTGCCATACAACGTGATTTTAAACCTTGAACAATATAATAAGCAGGGCCACCGCGGAATGATCCATCTTTATCTTGAATTTTAAATAATTGAGCAAGGGTAGATTCAGCGAAAGCACTCGACATACCAATAAATGCCGTTACCCACATCCAAAACACTGCGCCTTCGCCTCCCAAGGCGATTGCCGTTGCAACCCCACCAATGTTACCCACACCAACGCGGCTCGCAAGACCTGTCGTAAATGCTTGGAAAGGTGTTAACGAACTACCCTCCACCGCACGACCAAACCACATTTCACGAAGACTTGCTGGGAATAAACGGAACTGCACAAATCCTGTTGTAATGGTAAAAAATAGACCAGTCCCAAGCAAAATAATAATTGTGACATCCCATAAAGGCCCGTCAAGGTGTGCGACTATCCAAGTTAGCACTTCTTCTAACATTTTTGAAAATTCAAAGTCCATAATCATCCCTCAAGCGATAAATAATTTGATTGTATGGTTTTTCAATGAAAAGGCGAGATTTTTTAATAATTTCTCTAAAGAAAAGAAAAACAAAAAAGAAAAAATCTAATAAATTTAGAATATTCTAAATATTTTTCAAAAACAAAGGGCATATTATTTGAATACGCCCCACTAGTTTGTTGAATTATTTGGTTAAAAACAACGCTGCCGCGCCACGCACACCACCAGAATCGCCGTGTTTCGCTTTTTTAATTGGTGGAACTTTTGCTGTCCGCATCAAGTGAGGCGGTAATGCTTTTGGTAAAGCCTCATAAAGGTAATCAAAATTAGATAATCCACCGCCGAGTACAATCATATGCGGATCAAATGCCGTAATGATATTGCCAATAGAAATCGCCGCCAACTCAACAAAAAGATTCACAAAATCTACCGCACTTTCATTGCCTTGATAGAACAAATCAATAATTTCACGAGCAGATAATGTTTCGCCTTTCAAATCTCGATAAAGCATTTCAAAACCGCGACCAGACAAATAATTATCCAAACAAGCCTTGTTGCCACAACCACATTGATAAATAGGGGCGTTATCCCATCCCAATAATTTCAAGGCATGATAATTTAGTTGTAAATGACCAAGCTCTCCCGCCATTCCCACTTGACCTGAATGAACTTTACCATTTAAGACAAAGCCGCCACCAAAACCAGTTCCAAGAATTAAACCAAGTACAGTCGGATATTGCTGATTTTCCGTATCCCACGCTTCAGATAATGCAAAACAATTTGCATCATTTTCTGCCCGCACTTCACGGCCTAAACGCACAGACAAATCGCGTAAAATCGGTTTATTATCTGCCACACGAATATTGGTAATTTCGGCTAATCCAGTTTGTTGATTAACAAAACCAGGTACGCCCAAACCTACGGTGCCCACTTCACCAAACTTTTCATCAGCACGATTCACTAAATCCACAATCGTGTTAAGCCATTCTTCATAGTCGGTTTTAGGTGTTGGCACCCGTTCAGAATATAATTTTTCTAATTCTTCATTGAATACGGCAAACTCTATTTTCGTGCCACCAATATCTAAACCATAATACATAATCTGCTCCTGTATAAAGAAGTGCACTTAAAATTAACCAAAATTTTAACCGCACTTAAATCATTATTTTATGACAAAGATCGCCTTTTTCTTCAAAAAGATCAAAATAATGCTATTAATTACTCAAAATAGCAAGTCTATACACTTAATCTGGTTCGTTTGAAAAAATTATGAATTTGCCTGTTGTGAATAATCAAGGTTTTGGAAAAGTGGATGATTATCTGGGGGAATTCACGGTATTACGCGAATAAAACAAGTTTCAAATTAAGTGCTTTACTTACTCTGAATGTATGAAATTGAGCGAATATTAATATGGGAATTTTGTCTTTAATTAAACAAACCTTGCAAAATATCAAAGTTTGTTGAAATAATTTTTGCTTTTCTTTGCAATGAAAGGGGAGGAGAGTAAAATAGCACCAATTATAGAAGTATTTGTAGTCGTAAACTTGTTAAAAGTATTAAATTTTCATCAACTTTTTCAATGTCAATAGTTGGAGTTTGATTATGGCATCAGAAAATCAAAAACTATCTTCTGTTGCGCTCACACCTGTTGAAGCAACGGATTATGCAGAAAATACAGCAACTTATAAAGCAAATAAACGTCCATTTTTATCGTTTATGTCTGGTATTAGTGCTGGTGCTTGTATTGCCTTAGCCTTTGTATTTTACACGACAACACAAACTGCTAGTGCAGGCGCACCTTGGGGATTAACCAAGTTAGTAGGTGGGTTAGTATTCTCCTTGGGCGTAATTATGGTGGTGATTTTAGGATCTGAATTATTCACTTCTTCTACTTTAACTTTAGTCGCCCGTGTAGGCGGTAGAATCACCACGACACAAATGATTCGAAATTGGATCGTAGTATATTTGGGCAACTTCGTTGGTGGTTTATTTATTGCGGCTGTTATTTGGTTTAGTGGACAAACAATGGCAGCAAATGGTCAATGGGGTTTAACAATTCTTGCAACCGCCCAACATAAAATGCATCACACTTGGTTTGAAGCTTTTAACCTAGGTATTTTATGTAACATTATGGTGTGTGTGGCGGTTTGGATGTCTTATTCTGGTAAGACTGTTACAGACAAAGCATTTATTATGATTATGCCGATTGGTTTGTTTGTTGCATCAGGATTTGAACACTGTGTGGCTAATATGTTTATGATTCCGATGGGAATTATTACCGCACATTTTAGTACACCTGAATTTTGGCAACAAATCGGCGTTGATCCGATGAAATACGCAGATTTAGATTTGTACCATTTCATCGTGAAGAATTTAATCCCTGTAACGTTGGGAAATATTGTCGGCGGGGCAATTTGTATTGGTGTATTCCAACGTTATTTAACCAAAACGCATTAAAGATTTACTTATTTATTAATTAACAAAGGAAATGACTATGTCAGAACTTAATGAAATGCAAAAATTGGCGTGGGCTGGTTTTGCTGGTGGCGATTGGCAAGAAAATGTCAATGTACGTGACTTTATCCAAAAAAACTATACCCCTTATGAAGGCGATGACTCTTTCTTAGCAGGTCCAACCGAAGCAACAACCAAGCTTTGGGAATCTGTAATGGAAGGAATTAAAATTGAAAACCGTACTCACGCGCCATTAGATTTTGATGAACATACACCATCTACCATTATCTCTCACGCACCCGGTTACATTAACAAAGATTTAGAAAAAATCGTTGGTCTTCAAACTGATGAACCTTTAAAACGTGCCATTATGCCATTCGGTGGTATCAAAATGGTGGAAGGTTCTTGTAAAGTTTATGGTCGTGAACTTGATCCAAAAGTGAAAAAAATCTTCACTGAATACCGTAAAACACATAACCAAGGTGTATTCGATGTTTACACGCCAGATATTTTACGTTGCCGTAAATCTGGGGTATTAACTGGTCTTCCAGATGCTTATGGTCGTGGTCGTATCATCGGTGACTACCGTCGTGTAGCACTTTATGGTGTAGATTTCTTAATGAAAGATAAATATGCACAATTCTCTTCTTTACAAAAAGATTTAGAAGATGGCGTAAATCTTGAAGCAACAATTCGTTTACGTGAAGAAATCGCAGAACAACACCGTGCATTAGGTCAATTAAAACAAATGGCAGCAAGCTATGGTTATGATATTTCTAACCCAGCAACTAATGCTCAAGAAGCCATTCAATGGATGTACTTTGCTTATCTTGCTGCAATAAAATCACAAAATGGTGCTGCAATGTCATTCGGTCGTACCGCAACCTTTATTGACGTGTACATTGAGCGTGATTTAAAAGCAGGAAAAATTACTGAAACTGAAGCGCAAGAATTAGTTGACCACTTAGTTATGAAACTTCGTATGGTTCGTTTCTTACGTACACCTGAATACGATCAATTATTCTCAGGCGACCCAATGTGGGCAACTGAAACCATCGCAGGTATGGGTTTAGATGGTCGTACATTAGTAACCAAAAATACATTCCGTATTTTACACACCCTTTACAACATGGGTACTTCCCCAGAGCCAAACTTAACCATTCTTTGGTCTGAACAATTACCTGAAAACTTCAAACGTTTCTGTGCAAAAGTATCGATTGATACCTCATCAGTTCAATACGAAAACGATGATTTAATGCGTCCAGACTTCAACAATGATGACTACGCAATCGCATGTTGTGTATCACCAATGATTGTGGGTAAACAAATGCAATTCTTCGGTGCACGTGCAAACTTAGCGAAAACATTGTTATACGCAATCAACGGCGGTATTGATGAAAAATTAGGTATGCAAGTAGGCCCGAAAACTGCACCAATTACTGATGAAGTATTAGATTTCGATACAGTAATGACTCGTATGGATAGCTTTATGGATTGGTTGGCTAAACAATATGTGACTGCCTTAAACGTAATCCACTATATGCACGATAAATATTCATACGAAGCCGCATTAATGGCATTACATGATCGTGATGTATACCGTACCATGGCTTGTGGTATCGCAGGTCTTTCTGTTGCGGCTGACTCACTTTCAGCAATCAAATATGCAAAAGTTAAACCAGTTCGTGGCGACATCAAAGATAAAGATGGCAATGTTGTTGCAACTAACGTAGCAATCGACTTTGAAATTGAAGGTGAATATCCACAATATGGTAATAACGATAACCGTGTTGATGACATCGCTTGTGACTTAGTTGAACGTTTCATGAAGAAAATTCAAAAACTTAAAACTTACCGCAATGCAGTGCCTACACAATCTGTATTAACCATTACTTCTAACGTAGTTTATGGTAAGAAAACGGGCAACACCCCAGATGGCCGTCGTGCTGGTGCACCATTCGGACCAGGTGCGAACCCAATGCACGGACGTGACCAAAAAGGTGCGGTAGCATCATTAACTTCTGTAGCTAAACTTCCATTTGCTTACGCGAAAGATGGTATTTCTTATACCTTCTCAATCGTACCAAATGCGTTAGGTAAAGATGCCGAAGCACAACGTCGCAACCTTGCTGGCTTAATGGATGGTTACTTCCACCACGAAGCAACGGTTGAAGGTGGCCAACACTTAAATGTGAACGTGTTAAACCGTGAAATGTTGTTAGATGCAATGGAAAATCCGGATAAATATCCACAATTGACTATCCGTGTATCTGGTTACGCAGTACGTTTTAACTCTTTAACTAAAGAGCAACAACAAGACGTAATTACTAGAACTTTCACAGAGTCAATGTAAAAACATTTTTATTTTTGACCGCACTTTGGTGGGAACATAATGAGCCTGATTTAAATCAGGCTCATTTTTTATAGACTAAATATTTGGTAAAATTTAGCTATATCTAATTTTAGGAAATTTATGTATGTCAGTTCTTGGACGAATTCACTCTTTTGAATCCTGTGGCACTGTAGATGGGCCAGGTATTCGTTTTATTTTATTTATGCAAGGCTGCTTGATGCGCTGCAAATATTGCCACAATCGTGATACTTGGGATCTTGAAGGGGGGAAAGAAATCAGTGTCGAAGATTTAATGAAAGAAGTCGTGACTTATCGCCATTTTATGAATGCTACTGGCGGTGGTGTTACGGCATCTGGTGGCGAGGCTGTGTTACAAGCAGAGTTTGTACGCGATTGGTTCCGAGCTTGTAAAGCGGAAGGGATTAATACTTGCTTGGATACAAATGGTTTTGTACGTCATTATAATCATATTATTGATGAATTATTAGATGTAACAGATCTTGTTTTACTCGATTTAAAAGAGCTTAATGATCAAGTTCATCAAAATCTTATTGGGGTACCCAATAAACGTACCCTTGAATTTGCAAAATATTTGCAAAAACGTAATCAACATACCTGGATTCGTTATGTTGTGGTTCCTGGTTATACTGATAGCGATCACGATGTGCATTTATTAGGTCAGTTTATTGAAGGTATGACCAATATTGAAAAAGTTGAGCTTCTTCCTTATCATCGATTAGGTGCACATAAATGGAAAACCCTTGGGTTAGATTATGAGCTTGAAGATGTATTACCGCCAACTAAAGAATCCTTAGAGCATATTAAAACAATCCTAGAAGGTTATGGGCACACTGTAAAATTCTAGAATAAATGTCAGCTAACATAAGGAGTAAATAATGAAAAAAATTATTTTAACATTATCACTTGGGTTACTTACTGCCTGTTCTGCTCAAATCCAAAAGGCTAAACAAAATGATGTGAAGCTGGCACCGCCGACTGATGTACGAAGCGGATATATACGTTTGGTAAAGAATGTGAATTATTACATCGATAGTGAATCGATCTGGGTGGATAACCAAGAGCCACAAATTGTACATTTTGATGCAGTGGTGAATTTAGATAAGGGATTGTATGTTTATCCTGAGCCTAAACGTTATGCACGTTCTGTTCGTCAGTATAAGATCTTGAATTGTGCAAATTATCATTTAACTCAAGTACGAACTGATTTCTATGATGAATTTTGGGGACAGGGTTTGCGGGCAGCACCTAAAAAGCAAAAGAAACATACGTTAAGTTTAACACCTGATACAACGCTTTATAATGCTGCTCAGATTATTTGTGCGAATTATGGTGAAGCATTTTCAGTTGATAAAAAATAAAAAAATCTGCACCTTAATTAGTTTAAATTTTATTCAACTTTTAGGTGCAGAGAGTATTCGATTTTTCTGCAGTTATTGCTATTTTACTGCTGGCACTTTTAAGTCTGGCTCGTTTGGTTTTTCAATTGGTGCAAAAGTTTTATCTTTATTCGCATCAATAATTTTTTGAGTATCATTTGCTAATGCGGTTAAACCCATTTTTTCATAAGCTTCCTGCATCAGAAATAATCCTTCATAAGTTGCTTTAGTATCAGGATATTGTTTTAACATTCCTACCACACGATTTGCAACTGCTACCCACGCTTTACGTTTTGCATAGAATTTTGCAATCTCTAATTCGTGACGAGCCAGTGCATCTTTAATATAAGCCATACGCGCTAAAGCATCTTGAGCATAAGGGCTATTAGGGAATACACGAACTAAGTTTTGGAAATTAGAAAAAGCGGTACGCATAGAGGTTGTTTCACGTGTAGCACGGTCAATTCCAAAAAAATCTTGAATGAAATTATCGCCTGTTGCTGCATTAGTTAAGCCAGCCATATATACCGCATAGGCTTGATTTGGGCTTTGTGGAAATTGATGTAAAAAGCTATCTACCATCAATAATACTTGCGTATAATCTTGAGTTTTATAATTTGCATAAATTAAATCTAACATTGCTTGTTCTTGATAAACGCTACCTGGAAAACGCTCAGTCGTCGCTTTTAAATAGCGAATGGCTTCAGAGTAACTACCTTCTTGTAATGATGTTGTACCTTTTGTGTATAATTCATTTACCGATGCTTGTTCAACATCTTTTGAACCACTTGAACATCCAATAACCAATGCTGCCACGGCAAGCAATGCCAAAGATTTTATTTTACGCATTGTTTTTTCCTTAATTTTTACGAAAACCAATAAATAAGATACAATTGTCCGCTATTGTATAGAACATTAATCAATAAGCCAACTTTTAAAATTTTTGAGAGCTATTTATGCCACAAATTACCCTTTCGGCTGAAGTGCAGCCAGAACAAATGGGACAACGTTTAGACCAAACACTTGCAGAGTTGTTCCCTGAATATTCTCGTTCCCGATTAAAAACATGGATTGAAGCCGATCTCGTAAAACTTAACGACCGCATTACTAATATTCCGCGTGAGAAAGTGTTTGGAGGAGAGAGAATAGAGATTATTGTTGAAGTGGAAGATGAAACACGTTTTGAAGCAGAAAATATTCCATTGAATATTGTGTATGAAGATGATGATATTATTGTGATTAACAAACCAAAAGATCTTGTGGTACACCCCGGTGCTGGCAATCCAAATGGAACTGTACTCAATGCGCTACTCTATCATTATCCACCGATATCAGAAGTACCGAGAGCAGGAATTGTGCATCGATTAGATAAAGATACAACAGGTCTAATGGTTGTTGCTAAAACCATTCCAGCACAAACTAAGTTAGTGCGAGACTTACAAAAACGCAAAATTACGCGCGAATATGAAGCAGTCGCTTCAGGCATTATGACTAAAGGCGGCACAGTAGATCAACCTATGGCTCGTCATGCAACCAAACGTACTTTAATGGCTGTTCATCCAATGGGAAAACCAGCTGTTACTCATTATCGTATTATGGAAAATTACCGTAACTACACCCGTTTACGTTTACGTTTAGAAACGGGGCGCACGCATCAAATCCGCGTTCATATGGCACATATTGCCCATCCATTGCTAGGCGATCAAACCTATGGCGGACGCCCTCGTCCACCCAAAAATGCGAGTGAAGACTTTATGGAAGTATTGCGTAATTTCAAACGCCAAGCTTTACATGCGGTCATGTTACGCTTAGCTCATCCAATCACAGGGGAAATTATGGAATGGTATGCACCATTACCAGATGACTTTGTTGAATTGCTTAATGCACTCAAAGCCGACTATCTCAAACATCAAGATGAGTTAGATTATTAATATGCAAGCAATTAACCCAAATTGGAATGTTCCAAAGAATATTCATGCCTTTACCACTACTCGTGAAGGGGGCGTGAGCTTAGCGCCTTATTTGAGTTTCAACTTAGGCGATCATGTCGGTGATGATAAAAGTGCGGTAAAAACTAACCGCACTTTATTAGTCGAAAAATTTGGCTTGCCACAAAAACCTATATTTTTAACGCAAACACACAGCACTCGAGTACTTCAATTACCTTATTCAGGACAAAATCTTGAAGCGGATGCAGTTTATACAAATGTTCCCAATCAAGTTTGCGTTGTTATGACTGCAGACTGTTTGCCAGTTCTATTCACTACAACATCTGGCAATGAAGTGGCTGCAACACATGCTGGCTGGCGTGGTTTATGCGATGGCGTACTAGAAGAAACAGTGAAATATTTTCAAGCTAAACCTGAAGATATTATTGCGTGGTTTGGCCCTGCAATAGGTCCAAAGGCCTTTCAAGTTGGGATTGATGTTGTAGAAAAGTTTGTTGCAGTAGATGAAAAAGCCAAACTCGCCTTTCAACCTGATGCAATCGAAGAAGGTAAATACTTGAGTAATCTTTATCAAATTGCAACTCAGCGATTAAACAATCTAGGTATTACGCAAATTTATGGTGGAAATCACTGTACATTCAACGAAAAAGAAAAGTTCTTTTCTTATCGCAGGGACAATCAAACGGGACGAATGGCGAGTGTCATTTGGTTTGAATAAATAGTTTAAAAGCGCATTTTACGCGCTTTTAGTCATCTTTGTTTTATATTCTTTCTGCGATAATACCGCCACCCAAACAAACTTCGCCAAGGTAAAATACGGCAGATTGCCCTGGGGTTACTGCTGATTGAGGTTCATCAAAAATCACTCGAATAGTTTCATCATCAATTGGTTCAATCACACAAGGAATATCTTGTTGGCGATAACGTGTTTTCACCGTGCAACGTAATGACTCTCGAATTGGTTCGCGATCAACCCAATGTAATTGGCTAGCAATCAATCCTTTTGAAAATAAACGAGGATGATCGTGACCTTGCGCGACAATAAGTTCATTATTTTCTACATCTTTATCTACTACATACCAAGCTTCATCTCCCGCATTTTTTAGACCACCAATGCCCAATCCTTTGCGTTGTCCCAATGTGTGATACATTAATCCATCATGACGACCAATAATTTCATCATCTACAGTGCGAATATTACCTGGTTGAGCTGGTAAATAGCGTGCTAAGAAATCCTTAAATTTACGCTCACCAATAAAACAAATACCGGTAGAATCTTTTTTCTTCGCCGTAATTAAGCCAAGATCTTCAGCAATAGCGCGAACAATGGGCTTCTCGATTTCACCAACGGGGAATAAACTTTGCCCCACTTGTTTATGGCTTAAAGTATAAAGAAAATAACTTTGATCTTTATTGGCATCTAAACCACGTAATAGTTTTGCATTTTCATTATCTCCCGCTCTACGTACATAATGCCCTGTTGCAATATAATCTGCACCGAGATCTTCAGCTGCATATTCTAAAAATGCTTTAAATTTAATTTCTTTATTACATAGAATATCTGGGTTCGGCGTGCGTCCTGCTTTATATTCAGTTAAAAAATGCTCAAAGACATTATCCCAATATTCTGCCGCAAAATTAATTTTATGTAGTTTGATCCCTAATTTATCGCATACTGCTTGAGCATCTGCAAGATCAGCTGCGGCAGTACAATAATCAGTATCGTCATCTTCTTCCCAGTTTTTCATAAACAGGCCTTCCACTTGATAGCCTTGCTGTTGAAGAATAAAAGCTGACACAGAAGAATCCACGCCACCAGACATACCACAAATCACTTTTTTTGTCGCATTTCTCGCAAGCTGTTCTTGCGTCAGTTGAGGAAAGTGTTGATTATAAGTATTTGAAATTAACATAGTTCTCCCGTAACTTCGGTTAAGGCGAAGCACATTGGTCATTGAATTAGAAAACGGCAAAATAATTTTGCCGTTAATTTTATTTTGCACATAAAGTGCGGTCAGTTTTGAGCAAGTTATTTCACTTCATAAAATTGCGAGTTATCATCTTTTTTCGCAAATTTTTGCTCATATTCAGCTTTTGCTTGTTCATCGCCTGCATCTAATTTTGATTGAAGCGTGTCGCAAGGTTTATCACAATCACAAGCTTTGTCAATACCAAGGCTAGATAAACCACCGCAGCTGCCTTTTAAACTTTGTTTTTTGATAATAAAGCCGATAGACATCAACAATATAATTGCGACGAAAGCGATTAAAGTAAAAAATAAAGTTTGCATAACTATTCTTTTGTTTCTGTTAATTTTTTGAAAGCAGAGGATGATTTGGTAACAAAACCATTATCTGTTCTAATGATTAAATAAACGGCAAGATTATTTTTCTCAGCCACTTCTAACGCCTTGTCTTCCCCCAGCACAAATAACCCTGTAGATAAGCCATCTGCAGTCATTGAGGTTGGTGCAAGTACCGTAATTGAGGCTAAATGATGCTGAATTGGATAACCTGTTTTCGGATCAATTTCATGAGCAAAGCGTTTGCCATTTTCTTCAAAGTAAATACGGTAATCGCCAGAACTTGCCATTCCCATATTGTTTAATCCAATGACAGCTTCAGCCGCTCTTTCGCCTGTTGTAGTTGGTTTTTCAATGGCAATCTGCCAAGGTTTACCTTCAATATTTTTTCCTTTCGCACGAATTTCACCGCCGATTTCAACCATGTAATTCTGAGCATTTAGTTGTTCTAACTTTTCAGCCACCTGATCAACGCCAAAACCTTTAGCAATTGACGATAAATCTACGTAAACTTGAGGAAGTGCTTTGCTTAATGTCGGTTTTGCACCACTCATATCAAGGGCAATTTTATCAATGCCAACCCAGGCTTGGCGTTCAGCTAATTGTTCTGGTGTAGGTTGTTTTTCGGGGCGTTTTTCAGGACCAAATCCCCATAAATTTACAACTGGACCAACAGTTACATCCAACGCGCCTTCGGTCACTTTATTTAAACGAATCGCTTCAGCTAATACTTTGGCAAAATCTGCTGAAATCTCAATCGGTGTGTTCACTTGGGTATTTTGATTGAAGCGGCTCAATTCCGAATCTTTTTTGTAAGTGGACATTTTCGCATTCACATCTTTTAAGATTGCTTCAATTTCTTCATGCGTCTTTTCAGATGTTGCTTTTATTGAACCATCATCAAGGTATTTAACATGATAAGTTGTCCCCATTGTTTTACCGCTTAAAGAGATAACTTTTGTTTCTTTTTGACAAGCAGCAAGACTTAATGCCATTGCTACCGCTATGATACCGCTTATTAATTTTTTCATCTGGATTTCCTAAATTTGTGAATTACTGGCAAACTCAACAAAACTTACCTGTAATCATAGAAAATTTTTAAAAACATCTTAAATTTTGACCGCACTTTATCACAAAGTGCGGTCAGCTTTTATGATGAATTAATTAACTAAAATCAGCCACCAAAGTCATCTAATAAAATGTTTTCATCTTCAACACCAAGATCTTTCAACATTTTAATTACAGCTGCATTCATCACTGGAGGCCCACACATATAGTATTCACAGTCTTCTGGTGCTTCATGATTTTTCAAGTAGTTTTCATAAAGTACATTGTGAATAAAGCCTGTATAGCCAGTCCAATTATCTTCAGGCAATGCATCTGAAAGTGCCACGTGCCATACAAAGTTTGGATTTTCAGCTTGTAATTGGTCAAAGTCTTCTTGATAGAATATTTCACGTTTAGAACGTGCACCATACCAGAACGACATTTTACGTTTAGAATGTAAACGTTTTAATTGGTCGAAGATATGTGAACGCATTGGAGCCATACCCGCACCACCACCGATAAATACCATTTCTGCATTAGTTTCTTTCGCGAAGAATTCACCAAATGGACCAGAAATTGTGACTTTATCTCCTGCTTTTAATGACCAAATGTAAGAAGACATTTGACCTGGAGGCGCATCAGGTTGGCGTGGTGGTGGAGTCGCAATACGAACGTTAAGCATAATGATACCTTTCTCTTCAGGGTATGAAGCCATTGAGTAAGCACGGATAATATGCTCGTCCACTTTAGAGACATAACGCCATAAATCGTATTTATCCCAGTCTTCGTGGTATTCTTCAGGAATATCGAAATCTTTATAGTTCACCACATGTGGCTCAGCTTCGATTTGGATATAACCACCTGCGCGGAAAGGCACTTCCTCGCCTTCAGGGATCGCTAATTTAAGTTCTTTAATAAAAGTTGCTTTGTTATCGTTAGAAATAACAGTACATTCCCATTTTTTCACGCCGAAGATTTCTTCTGGAAGTTCAACTTCCATATTACCTTTTACATTAACTTGACAAGCTAGACGATAACCTTCTTTTGCTTCACGTTTGTTAATGTGAGAAAGTTCGGTTGGAAGAATTTCTCCACCGCCATTTTTCACTTTAACAATACATTGACCACAAGAGCCACCGCCACCGCAAGCAGAAGACACGAAAATACCTTTACTTGCTAAAGCCCCTAATAATTTGCCACCTGCAGGTAATGTGATCGCTTTTTCAGGATCGTCATTGATGTCGATAGTAATATCACCAGAATCGACTAATTTTGATTTCGCAAATAAGATGATTGCCACTAACACTAATACAATAACCGTGAATGCGGCAATACCGAGTGCAAGAATTACTGAATCGCTCATTGATTACACTCCTTATAATTGAATACCAGAGAAAGACATAAAGCCTAGTGCCATTAAACCAACAGAGATAAAGGTAATACCTAAACCTTTTAATCCAGCAGGAATATCAGCGTATTTCATTTTTTCCGTTAAGCCAGCAAGCGCTACAATCGCTAACATCCAACCTAAACCTGAGCCGAAACCATACACGATAGATTCAGGGAAATTGTAATCACGTTGAACCATGAAAGATACCCCACCAAAGATCGCACAGTTTACTGCGATTAAAGGTAAGAAAATCCCTAATGCGTTATAAAGAGATGGCATAAATTTATCTAACACCATTTCAAGAATTTGCACTAAACCAGCAATAACCCCAATGAAAGTGATGAAGTTTAAGAATGATAAATCTACACCTTCAATTAAAGCATTTTCTTTTAGTACATTTGCATAAATTAATTGGTTTACTGGCACTGCGATACCAAGAACGAAAGTTACCGCAATCCCAAGACCAAACGCAGTGGACACCTTTTTAGATACCGCTAAGAAAGTACACATTCCTAAGAAGAAAGAAAGTGCCATATTTTCAATGAAGACTGCCTTAACAAATAGGCTAATATAATGTTCCATTGATTACTTCTCCTGTTGTTCTGGTTTCCAAGTTCTTAATCCCCAGATCACAAATCCGATGATAAAGAATGCACTTGGTGCAAGTAGGAATAAACCATTTGCTTGATACCAGCCACCATTTTGAATAGTTTCGAAAATAGTCATACCAAATAATTTACCTGAACCGATAAGTTCACGGAAAAATGCTACGATAATTAACATCGAACCATAACCTAAGCCATTTCCGATACCATCTACAAAACTTTCAACTGGAGGGGATTTCATCGCAAATGCTTCAGCACGCCCCATTACGATACAGTTAGTAATAATCAAACCAACGAATACTGAAAGTTGTTTAGATAAACCATAAGCATAGGCTTTTAGAATTTGATCCACTACGATAACAAGCGAAGCGATGATTGCGAGCTGTACAATAATACGAATGCTGTTAGGGATATAATTGCGGATTAGGGAAACAAATAAGTTTGATAATCCAGTTACTAAGGTAACTGCAATCGCCATAACAAAAGCAGTTTCTAATTTTGTTGTTACAGCTAATGCAGAACAAATCCCTAAGATTTGCAATGCAATAGGGTTGTTTTTAGCAATTGGCGCTAACAACAGATCTTTATAACTTGTTTTTCCAGACATTAGTTTGCTCCTGAATGAAGTTTTTCAAGATATGGACCAAAGCCATCTTTGCTGAACCAATAATTAAAGGTACCTTGAACACCATTACCTGTTAAAGTTGCACCAGATAAACCATCAATGCTATGTTCATCTTGTGGAGCTTGACCTTTTACAATACGAATGGCAGGTTGATGTTGCTCATCAAATAATTTTTTACCTTTAAATAGACTTGCCCAGTTTGGATTTTCAATTTCTCCGCCCAATCCCGGTGTTTCTCCGTGTTGATAGTAAGTGATTCCATTAATAGTATTACCATCTGGTTGAACAGATACTAAGCCATACATCACTGACCACAAGCCAGTGCCATAAATTGGTAAAATAACTTGTTGAGTTTGACCCTGTTCATCTTTTACAAGATAAACTTCAGTTGTTTTGCTACGAGAACGAATACGTGCTTTATCCGCATCAGCAGGAATTGCTTGTTGGCTATCATCTGCTTGTTGTGTGTATTCACCCGTTGCTAAATCAACGAAACGCGGCTCAATAAATTTTGCATAAGTTTCTTTTACATTCGTATTTGCTTGTAAAAGACCAGCTACATTTAAAATATTTTTTTGTTTATCAAGCAATTTTTGTTCTTCTTGTGCAGGCTTTAACATTACTGCGGAACCAGCAACAATAATGGAACAAACTAAACTCAGTAGTAGCACAACAAGGATTGTGCCGCCTACGCTGTCTTTATTAAACTTAGCCATTTGTTCTTGCTCTCCGACGTTTGATATTTGCTTGAACAACGATGTAGTCGAAAATCGGTGCAAATAAGTTTGCAAATAAAATCGCTAACATCATTCCTTCTGGATAGGCTGGGTTTACAGTACGAATTAATACAGCCATTACGCCAATTAATGCACCGTACCACCATTTACCAGTATTAGTAAAAGATGCTGAAACAGGATCGGTCGCCATAAATACCATACCCAATGCAAACCCACCTAAAACAAAGTGCCAATGCCAAGGCATTGAGAACATAGGGTTAGTCTCTGAGCCAATTAGGTTAAACAAGGTTGAGGTTGCAATCATGCCAATCATCACACCAGCAATAATGCGCCAAGCTGCAATGCGAGTGAATACAATAACAGCACCGCCAATTAAAATTGCAAGGGTAGAAACTTCCCCCATTGAACCAGGTAAGTTACCAACAAAAGCATCCATCCAAGTAATTGGAGCGCCTGTTACGGTATGTTGCAATGCACCTTGACCACCTTGTGACCACTGTGAAAGTGCGGTTGCACCAGAGAAACCATCTGCGGCAGTCCAAACCGTATCGCCTGAAATTTGAGCTGGATATGCGAAGAATAAGAACGCACGACCAGCAAGTGCAGGGTTCATAAAGTTACGACCTACGCCACCAAAAATTTCTTTTGCAACAATGATACCAAAAGTAATACCTAATGCGGCTTGCCATAGTGGCAATGTTGGTGGAACGATCAAGGCAAATAAAATGGTTGAAACGAACATTCCTTCATTTACTTCGTGACCACGAACCACAGAGAATAACAATTCCCAAATAGTACAAACGGTAAATACCACTAAGTAAATTGGTAAAAAGAAAATTGCTCCAAGAGCCATTTTAGAGCCCCAAGTTGCATTGGCAGTTAAATCTAAACCTAATGAACTTGCAAGAGCATAGTGCCAATCGTTAGCAATTAGTTGATCTAAATTGCCTAATTGATTTAACGCTGGAATCGCTTGGTTACCCACATTGTACATCCCATAGAAAATCGCAGGGAACAACGCAAGGAAAACCGTAATCATCATACGTTTTGAATCTAACGCATCACGAACGTGAGTGTTTTTGTGCGTTACCGTACCAGGTGTATAAAGCAAGGTATAAATCGATTCAAAGATCGGATAAAGCTTGCTGTATTTACCACCGGGTAAAAACGCGGGTTCCATTTTTTCAAAAAGATTTTTCAAACCCATTTTTAACCTTCCTTCTCAATCTTATCTAAGACTTGACGCAAGATTGAACCGTATTCATATTTGCCTGGACAAACGAAAGAACATAACGCCAAGTCTTCTTCGTCTAATTCCAGACAACCTAACTCTTGAGCGCCATCAGTATCGCCCACGATTAAATCACGTAATAATAATGTAGGTAAAATGTCCAACGGCATTACGCGCTCATAGCTACCGATTGGCACCATTGCACGTTCGCCACCATTTTCTGAAGTAGTAAAATTAAACAATTTTTTACTGAAGTGGCCTAATACGGTACGAGTCACAGAATATTTATTGGCTTGTGGCATAATCCAACCAAAAAATTCTTTTTCATTACCTTCAGCGATTACTGATACTTGCAGAGCATAGCGACCTAAATAATCATGTGAATCTTTTGCTATTTGACCACAAAGAACTGAGCCAGAAATTACACGATTTTTACCCGCACTTAATTCATTTTGGGTTAATTGAGAAAGATTAGCACCGATTATTGTACGTACTAAACGAGGTTCTTTCACTTGAGGACCTGCAAGAGAAATTACTCGTTCTGAATAAAGTTCGCCTGTTGTAAATAATTTACCTACAGCGATCACATCTTGATAATTGATATGCCATACAGTTTTTTGAATACCGACAGGATCAATAAAGTGAATATGCGTCCCTACAAGACCAGCTGGATGAACACCAGTAAAATCATGAATCTGTAAATTTTCAAGATCAGCAGTGGGAATATTAGAATCGCCCGCTTTACATAAGTGTAATGGTTTTGAAGGGAATAGACGACTTAATACGGTTAAACCGTTAGTGAAGTCTTGCGAATATTCTTTTAATACGACAGAGGGATCGGCTGCTAATGGATTGGTATCCATCGCGTTTACAAAAATAGAAGATGCTTCACTTTCAATGGATGGAACTTTACTAAATGGACGAGTACGTAATGCCGTCCATAAGCCAGATTCTATCAAGTTTTGTTTTACTTGTTCAGAAGAAAGTGTATTCAATTGTTCTGTGCTATATTTTGCAAAAGTGATTTTTTCATCACCTTCTACATTAATAACAACAGATTGTAATACCCGTTTTTCGCCACGATTGATTGCAGTGATGGTACCGCTTGCAGGGGCTGTAAAAATTACACCAGGATTTTTTTTGTCTTCAAAAAGTACTTGACCTTTTTTCACAACATCGCCTTCGCGTACCTTCATTGAAGGACGCATCCCCACATACTCCTCACCTAGAATCGCAACTTGATTCACAGCGTTGCCGCTATGGATTACTTGTGCTGGTTTTCCCGCGATTGGGAGATCCAAACCTTTCTTAATTGTAATCATACTATTTGCACTACTTTTCAAGGTTAAAAATACAATTGCTAATATAGTAAAAATACCCTAGAAGCAATCTCACGTTTGAGTGTGACAAACCGCTAAAAAAACATTAATGTCACAAAATAAAAAACTCAAATGGATTGATTTCACAGTTAATAATTTTACCGAGAAATCGAATTTGGACTAAATTAAACGCCTCATTCTAGCGAAAATCTCTGTTTTTCGCTACTTAAACAGAGGGTTTTTTGTTAGAACTTTTTGCGATATATCAAAAATGTTACATTTTTATAACAAAATTAACGCCCAATACCTGCACATTTTGTTGAGTGCGGTACAGTTTCATTTTGTGCTTTCCATTCTTCTGGAGTGAATAAATGTAATGCTAATGCGTGAATACTATGATTTAATTCTTAGTTCAATAATTGATAAATACGCTGATGACGTTGTACTTTTCGAATATTTTTAAAGTCTGCGCTGACAATAACGCATTTAAAATGTGATTCAGAACCTCGATTAGAGTGATGTAAATGGCTTTCATTTTCTATTGCTAAAAAGTGCGGTTGAAATTTTTTTTGAATTTTTTGCTCAATAATTTGTTGAATTGACACTATAAGTTCTCCACAAAAACTAAAATGAAACGCTATACATTAATAAGGAAGTTTGTAAGAATAGCACAATTCTAATTGATTTATGGGGAAATTATGGCATTAGTAAACAAAATTAAAACATTATCATCAGTAGGTATTCTAGCTGCTACATTATTTCTTGCAGGCTGCCAAGCACAATCAAATATATTAGCATTTACACCGCCTGTGCCAAGTGCTTCAATGAATGTTAATCGAACTGCCGTTGTATCTGTTACAACAAAAGATAGCCGCACAATACAAGAGATTGCGAGTTATACGAAACACGGGGAACTGATTAAATTAAATGCATCCCCAAGTGTTACACAATTATTTCAGCAAGTGATGCAGCAAAATTTAATTAGTAAAGGCTTTAGAATTGGGCAATTAAATGGTTCAAATGCGTGGGTAACTGTAGATGTGCATGAATTTGGTACGCAAGTAGAACAAGGTAATCTTCGTTATAAACTTAATACTAAAATTCAAGCGACAGTTTATGTACAAGGTGCTAAAGGTTCGTATAATAAATCATTTAATGTCACGCGTTCACAAGAGGGCGTATTTAATGCGGACAATGATGAAATTCATAAAGTGCTATCTCAAACTTTTAATGATATTGTGAACAATATTTATCAAGATCAAGAAGTTGCGGCTGCGATTAACCAATATTCTAATTAATCACATATCTACAGTGAGGAAGATTGAACAATCTTCCTCTTTTTCTATCACGCTATTTCATTCTACATACTAGGCTTCACATAAAATTATTTCAAACTAATCATCTGTTCAAAAGAATAAAAAATATTCATAAAACCAATTAAATCAATTTATAGCATTCTTTATAAAAATTAGGCAAAATACGGAAAATTTTTGAGTTCAAAAAGGATCAAACTATGACTAAACATTATGATTATATTGCTATTGGCGGTGGCAGTGGCGGTATTGCGTCTCTAAATCGAGCAGCAAGCTATGGAAAAAAATGTGCAATCATTGAAGCAAAACATCTTGGAGGCACTTGTGTAAATGTAGGTTGCGTACCTAAAAAAGTAATGTTTTATGGCGCGCATATTGCAGAAGCAATCAACAATTATGCGCCAGATTATGGTTTTGATGTTGAAGTGAAAAAATTTGATTTTTCAAAACTGATTGAAAGTCGCCAAGCCTATATTAGTCGTATCCATACATCTTATAATAATGTATTAGCGAAAAATAATATTGATGTAATTAATGGTTTCGGAAAATTTGTCGATGCCCATACTATTGAAGTAACACTTGCTGATGGTACAAAAGAGCAAGTAACCGCAGATCATATTTTAATCGCAACTGGTGGCCGCCCATATCGTCCAAATATTAAAGGACAAGAATACGGCATTGATTCGGATGGTTTCTTTGCATTAACCGAATTACCAAAACGTGCTGTTGTTATTGGTGCAGGCTATATTGCTGTTGAACTTTCTGGCGTATTAAACAGCTTAGGCGTGGAAACACATTTATTAGTGCGTCGCCATGCGCCAATGCGTAATCAGGATCCATTAATCGTAGAAACATTAGTGGAAGTGCTTGCGCAAGATGGAATTCAATTACATACCAATTCTACCCCATCTGAAATTGTAAAAAATGCAGATGGTTCACTTACTGTAAAATGTGATGGTCAATCTGATGTTACCGTAGATTGCGTTATTTGGGCGGCAGGTCGTGTTCCAGCGACAGATAAAATTGGCTTAGAAAATGCAGGTGTAGAAACAAATGAACACGGCTATGTCAAAGTAGATAAATATCAAAATACTAATGTGAAAGGCATTTATGCGGTAGGCGATATTATTGAAAACGGCATTGAATTAACACCAGTTGCAGTTGCAGCAGGTCGTCGCCTTTCTGAGCGTTTATTTAATAATAAACCGACTGAATATTTAGATTACAGTTTAGTTCCAACCGTTGTATTTAGCCATCCGCCTATCGGCACTGTAGGTTTAACTGAACCGCAAGCGATTGAGCAGTACGGCGCAGAAAATGTTAAGGTATATAAATCTTTTTTCACAGCGATGTACACTGCGGTAACTCAACATCGCCAACCGTGCAAAATGAAATTAGTTTGTGTGGGTAAAGATGAAAAAGTTGTGGGTTTACATGGTATTGGTTTCGGTGTAGATGAAATGATTCAAGGATTTGCAGTAGCAATCAAAATGGGCGCAACAAAAGCTGATTTTGACAATACGGTGGCAATTCATCCAACAGGTTCAGAAGAATTTGTAACAATGCGTTAATTGTTCAAATGAAAGAAGAAAAAGGCAGTAAGGTTATACTGCCTTTAAAGAAGTGAGAAATATCTATTTTCAGGATTTGTTTCTGTCATTTATGGAAATAAATCCTGTTTATTTTTTATATGCCAAGATTTCGCCCATGCGAACAGGTTCATTTACGCTTAAATGATCAGCCAAACGCACTTGATTGGCTTGGAATAAATTAATTACTGTTGAACCAAGTTGGAACCAACCCATTTCTTGACCTTTCAATAATTTGACCGCACTTTCGCCTTCATAAGTCCAAGTTTTCACTTCGTTGTGGCGTGGTGGATTAATTACGCCTGCCCAAGTTGTGCCAATACTTGCAGTGATGGTTGCACCCACTAAAATTTGTACCATTGTGCCAAATTCAGTATCAAATACACAAATCACACGTTCATTACGTGCAAATAAATTTGGTACATGTTGGGCTAAAAATGGATTCACAGAGAATAAATCACCCGGCACATAAATCATTTTGCGTAGCGTAGCATCGCACGGCATATGCACTCGGTGATAATCACGAGGAGAAAGATAAGTAGTAGCAAATTCCCCATTTTTAAAGGTTTCCACTAATTCTTTATCTTCTGCCAGTAAGTCTTCTAGGCTGAAAAAATGCCCCTTAGCTTGCAATAAAAGATTATCGTCAATATGACCGCACTCACTAATGCGACCGTCTGCTGGTAAACAAAGTGTGGTTGGATTTTGATTAATTGGACGCGCGTTTTCTTTTAACGGACGAATAAAAAATTCATTAAAACTTGCGTAATCAGAAAATTGTTCTTTTTGCGCAATGCTCATATCAATGTTGTATTTTTTCGCAAAAGCTTTAATTACAAAATGTGTTGTTTTGCCCCATTTTTGTTTAGCAAACCAGCCAGCAATTTGAGTTAAATAAATTTGCGGCATGACATATTGAAATGCCACTTTTAAGCGTTGCCAATAAGAATTTGAAGTCATCATTATCTTTCCTTGTTAAAAAAAGAGGCGTGATTATAGCAATTTTTATCAAAGTGCCAACTTTTTTGGTAATTAGAAATTTTTCTCTCGTTATTATCCAATAAAAATGTGATTTCCCTTTGACTATCTTCGTAACAACAGGTAATATTCACGCCCTATGCAAAAGGTAAAACTACCCCTAACCGTTGATCCGGTAAAAGATGCTCAAAGACGGCTTGATTATGTTGGTTATTATTCGGCAAATCAGCTTGAGCGTTTGGCGGAATCAGTGGTAAACGTGCTCAGCGATGCACAGGTAACATTATCGTTTTATGTTGATCCACAAAAATTAGTGGTGATGAAAGGTAAAGTACAGATTGATATCGAGCTTGAATGTCAGCGTTGTAACGAACCTTACAAACAAACATTGGAATGTGAGTTTACTTATAGTCCAGTGGCTAATTGGGATCAGGCTGATGACTTGCCCGAAATTTATGAGCCAATCGAGTTCAATGAGTTTGGCGAAATAGATTTAATTGGCACGGTGGAAGATGAGCTAATTTTAGCTTTGCCGCTTGTACCAATGCATTCATCTGAACACTGTGAAGTGTCCGCGCAGGAACAGGTTTTTGGCGAATTGCCTGAAGAATTGGCAAAAAAACCGAACCCGTTCGCTGTATTAGCTAATTTAAAGCAAAAGTAAATTAAATTTAGGAGTATAGCCAATGGCTGTTCAACAAAACAAAAAATCTCGTTCACGTCGTGATATGCGTCGTTCACACGATGCTTTAACAACTGCTGCTGTATCAGTAGATAAAGCAAGCGGTGAAACTCACTTACGCCACCACGTAACTGCAGACGGTTACTATCGTGGTCGTAAAGTGATCAATAAGTAATTTTTTACTTATAGGTGTTCACTTGAACCGTCTAACCTTGGCGTTAGATGTGATGGGCGGGGACGTTGGTCCCCGTATTACTATCTGCATTCCATTAACATCGGAAAATAATCCGGTGTCGTCTTATCTCTTACTTGGCGATAGTCCATAGATTTTTTTCCTTTTTAATCGCTTATCTTATTGAGTATGAATAGTAGAATTTTATCCACCGGTAGCTATCTGCCGAGTCATATTCGCACAAATGCGGATTTAGAAAAAATGGTTGATACATCAGATGAATGGATTGTCACTCGTTCTGGTATCCGTGAACGTCGTATCGCAGCGGCAGATGAAACTGTTGCAACAATGGGATTTGAAGCGGCAAAAAATGCGATCGAAGCTGCTCAAATTAATCCTCAAGATATTGAACTAATTATTGTTGCAACTACAAGTCACTCACATGCTTATCCAAGTGCGGCTTGCCAAGTGCAAGGTTTATTAAATATTGATGATGCGATTTCTTTTGATTTAGCCGCAGCTTGCACAGGCTTTGTCTATGCTTTGAGCGTAGCTGATCAATTTATTCGTGCAGGCAAAGTGAAAAAAGCCTTAGTGATAGGCTCAGATCTCAATTCTCGTAAATTAGATGAAACAGATCGCAGCACTGTTGTGCTATTTGGTGATGGTGCGGGTGCTGTAATTTTAGAAGCGAGTGAACAAGAAGGAATTATCTCCACCCATTTACACGCTTCAGCAGATAAAAATAATGCCCTTGTTTTAGCTCAGCCAGAACGTGGTATAGAAAAATCTGGCTATATCGAGATGCAAGGTAATGAAACGTTCAAATTGGCAGTTCGTGAACTTTCAAATGTGGTGGAAGAAACACTTTTAGCAAATAATTTAGATAAAAAAGATTTAGACTGGCTTGTGCCACACCAAGCAAATTTACGTATTATTACAGCAACAGCTAAAAAATTAGAAATGGATATGTCGCAAGTGGTGGTAACGTTAGATAAATACGCTAACAACAGTGCAGCAACTGTTCCTGTCGCTTTAGATGAGGCTATTCGAGATGGTCGTATTCAACGTGGGCAGTTACTATTATTAGAAGCCTTTGGCGGTGGTTGGACTTGGGGTTCAGCGTTAGTGAGATTTTAGTTGATTTGATATAATTATTGATGATTTTAAAGTGCGGTAAAAATTGACCGCACTTTTTGTGTTAAATGTCAGGGGTTCGCCTGACGGCGACCTACTTTCTTTTACTCGTGTAAAAGAAAGTAGGCAAAGAAAACACGCCCCAATTAAATCGCAGCTCTTTGCTTTGTTTCAATTTTCTTAACGGCAATTTGCTGAACTCGCTACGCTCAAACAGACGCAAATTGCCTAAAAATTGAAAGTCGCAAAGGCGATTTATATGGGGCCCCGAATTTATCAGAGCATTATTTAAAAAGTGCGGTTAATTTTAAATTCATTTTAAGAACAAAAAATATTTTGAGTTTTGACCGCACTTTAAATCGGATAAAGAACAAATTGGGTTCCCTTCTTTTTGCTTACTTTTTCTTTGGCGAAGCAAAGAAAAAGTAAGTCGCCATCGGCGAAACCCGATTTTAATTACCGAAGAAGAATTTTCAATTAAAAAACAATAGGACAAAACATAATGAAAAAATTCGCAATGGTCTTCCCAGGTCAAGGCTCCCAAACTGTCGGTATGCTTGCTGATCTTGCCACTGAATATCCAATCGTTATTGAAACATTTAAACAAGCATCTGATGCGCTTGGTTATGATTTATGGTATCTTGTTCAACAAGGTCCAGCTGAAGAACTTAATAAAACTTGGCAAACTCAGCCCGCACTTTTAGCTGCTTCAGTCGCTATTTATCGCGTATGGCAAGAAAAATTTCCTCAATTAAAACCAGAAGTGATGGCAGGCCATAGCTTGGGTGAGTATTCTGCCTTGGTTTGTGCTGGGGTGTTGGATTTCCAAGATGCGATTAAATTAGTGGAATTGCGCGGAAAATTAATGCAACAAGCTGTGCCTGAAGGCACTGGCGCAATGTATGCAATCATTGGTTTAGATAATGAAGCAATTATTAATGCTTGCAAACAAGCAGAGGAAGGCGAAGTCGTATCTGCGGTGAACTTTAACTCACCGGGTCAAGTAGTTATTGCGGGTGCGAAAGCTGCAGTTGAGCGTGCGGCTGCATTATGTAAAGAAGCAGGGGCGAAACGTGCATTGCCGTTAGCTGTGAGCGTACCTTCTCACTGTGCATTAATGAAACCTGCAGCCGAGCAATTAGCGGTAACACTTGAGAATATTCAAATTAATACACCAACAATATCGGTATTAAATAACGTTGATGTGAAAGCTGAAACTGAAGGCACCGAAATTCGTACCGCACTTGTTCGTCAGTTATATAGTCCAGTTCGTTGGACTGAAACAGTTGAAAAAATGGCGCAAGATGGTGTTTTAGCGCTTGTTGAAGTGGGGCCAGGTAAAGTATTAAATGGTTTAACCAAACGCATTGTGGGTGATTTACAAGCAATATCTGTAAATGATGTTGCATCATTCAATGCGGTAGAAGAATTTTTAGCGTAAGTAAAAGGAAGAAAAAATGCAAGGTAAAATTGCTTTAGTGACAGGGGCTAGCCGTGGTATCGGTCGTGCGATTGCAGAAGAACTTAGTTCAAAAGGTGCATTTGTAATTGGTACCGCAACCTCTGAAAAGGGTGCAGAGGCGATCTCGGCTTATTTAGGGGATAAAGGTAAAGGTTTAGTTTTAAACGTAACGGATAAAGAATCTATCGAAACTTTACTTGAGCAAATTAAAAATGATTTTGGCGATATTGATATTCTCGTGAATAACGCAGGTATTACTCGCGATAATTTATTGATGCGTATGAAAGATGAGGAATGGTTTGATATTATGCAAACTAACTTAACTTCTGTGTATCATCTTTCTAAAGCCATGTTACGTTCAATGATGAAAAAACGTTTTGGTCGTATCATCAATATTGGTTCAGTGGTTGGTTCAACGGGTAATCCAGGACAAACTAACTATTGTGCGGCAAAAGCGGGTGTGGTTGGTTTTTCTAAATCTTTAGCGAAAGAAGTAGCTGCACGTGGTGTTACTGTAAATGTGGTTGCACCAGGTTTTATTGCAACAGATATGACAGAAGTGCTTACGGATGAACAAAAAGCGGGGATCTTATCTAATGTTCCAGCTGGACGTTTAGGCGAAGCAAAAGACATAGCTAAAGCCGTTGCTTTCTTAGCTTCTGATGATGCAGGTTATATCACGGGTACAACGTTACACGTGAATGGTGGCTTATACTTAAGCTAAACTTTGACATTGATTTATGGGGGGGGGTTCTAAGCAATAAAATCATAGCCAAAGATTTTAGATAATGCTAAAATCCCGCTCGCAATGTAACTTGGTTACGCCTTGAGCGTATGCAAAGGTACGTAACTATATTTGATGTGTGTGTTCACATTGCCTATTTTGTGGTGCGACCAGACCATAAAATAGTTGCAAGTTACTAAAAAATACATACACTAACAGCTCTTTTATGAGTTAAAACTAACAAATAGGAAAAACAAATGAGTATTGAAGAACGCGTGAAAAAAATCATCGTTGAACAATTAGGTGTTAAAGAAGAAGATGTTAAACCTGAAGCTTCTTTTGTTGAAGATTTAGGTGCAGATTCATTAGACACAGTTGAATTAGTAATGGCTTTAGAAGAAGAATTTGATATTGAAATTCCTGATGAAGAAGCTGAAAAAATTACCACTGTTCAATCTGCGATTGATTACGTGCAAAACAATCAATAATTTTAAGTTGGGCGACGTTTTAAGTCGCCTAATTTTTTTCTAATAATCCTCTTTAAAATTACCGCACTTTTTATTTTTCCCTTTCATAAACATTGATCTAAATTATCTTTTACTTAAAATCTTGGTTTAAATTTTAAAAAATTATTTAGTTATATGCCTAAAAAGAAGTATTATTTGCATAGTTTTTCATTTTTGAGGTGTTTATGCTTTACTTAGAATTTTTATTTTTACTATTAATGCTTTATATCGGTAGCCGTTACGGCGGTATCGGATTAGGTGTTGTTTCTGGTATCGGTCTTGCTATCGAGGTTTTCGTATTTCGTATGCCAGTGGGGAAAGCACCGATTGATGTTATGCTTATCATTCTTGCGGTGGTGACTTGCGCATCCGTACTTGAAGCAGCTGGCGGTTTGAAATTTATGTTACAAATTGCTGAACGCATTCTCCGTAAAAATCCAAAACGTGTCACTTTACTCGGCCCATTAGTCGTCTATTTATTAACCTTTATGCTTGGTACTGGTCACTCTGTTTACACAATTATGCCAATCATCGGCGATGTTGCATTGAAAAACAAAATTCGTCCAGAACGTCCAATGGCAGCGTCTTCGGTAGCATCGCAATTAGCCATCACATCAAGCCCACTTTCTGCAGCTGTTGTATTTTATCTAGGTAAAATTACAGCAATGCCCGCTTTTGAGCATATTAGTTTATTAGATATTATTTGTGTAACCGTTCCTGCTACTTTAGCGGGTACGATTGCGCTTTCTTTATACAGTATGCGTCGTGGTAAAGAGTTAGAACAAGATCCTGAATATCAACGTCGTTTACAAGATCCAGTATGGCGCGAACGTATTTTAAATACTACCAGTACAACATTGAATGAAACCCTTCCGCAAGGGGCAAAAAAATCTGTTTACCTATTTTTACTTGCTTTAGTTGTGATTGTTGCGATTGCGATGATTCCTGAAATTCGCACTATCGGTAGCGGAAAAGCAATTTCAATGTCACTTATCATTCAAATGATGATGCTTTGTTTTGGTGGTGTGATTTTACTTGCAACGAAAACGAATCCTCAAATCGTACAAAATGGTGTGGTATTTAAGTCAGGTATGGTAGCAGCGATTGCAATTTATGGTATTGCGTGGATGAGCGACACTTACTTCAAATATGCAATGCCAGAATTTAAAGCCGCGATTACTGATATGGTGCAAACTTACCCTTGGACATTCGCATTGGCATTATTTGCAGTTTCTGTCGTAATTAATAGCCAAGCAGCAACAGCCGTAATGTTATTACCTGTGGGTATTGGCTTAGGTATTCCTGCACCAATCTTAGTTGGTTTAATGCCTGCAACTTATGCCTATTTCTTCATTCCAAATTATCCGTCAGATATTGCAACAGTAAACTTTGACGTAACGGGTACAACAAAAATTGGTAAATATTATTTTAACCACAGTTTTATGGTGCCAGGTTTAATTGGGGTTGTTGTTGCTTGCTTGGTCGGTGTTTCTGTGGCGGAATTAGTGATTCGCTAATTTACACACAAACTAAATCCTTTTAATATAAAAGCACCTTTGAATGGTGCTTTTATTTTATGACAACCTACATCGCCTACGGCAATATAAATCAACCTTTTTCTTTGGAATCCTTACCCGATGAACTGATTCCAGAAAATCTATATCAAATTGAAACGGATAGCTCCCGTGTTTTTCAGCGTCATCAGTGTCGTCGGCTTGCGCATTTATTACTTTTCCAACTTCTAAAAATAGCAGGAAAATCCACCGCACTTTTATCTCAAATTCATCGTACTGAAAGTGGCAGACCTTATTTTCTTGATGAGCGAATAGATTTTAATATTAGCCATTCTGGTGATTGGGTGGCGGTAATATTAGATATTAGAAAAGAAGAAAAAAGTGCGGTGGGAATTGATATTGAATTTCCTAAAATAAGAAATTTTACAGCGTTGATGGAGCATATTGCACCAAAAGAAGAAATTGATTGGTTTCATCATCAGCAGGATTCTTTGAACGCTTTTTATCGTTGTTGGTGTTTGCGAGAGGCGGTATTGAAATCTCAAGGATTTGGGATCGTAAAATTATCCAATGTTCGTCATTTTCCTGAACAACAAAAAATTTTTTCAGATTATTGTCCGCAGGGGCAGTTGTGGTTTACTGATGAACTTCCTATTTATTTAGCCGCTTTTGTCAATCATCAAGAAAAATTACCGCACTTTTATGAATGGAATAGAGAAAGTTTACAGATAAAAGAACTTGAAAAATATGTTCTTTATGAAGTGAATTAATCAAAAAAATCCTTATATAAAATCAAGGATTTTTTATTGCCTAAAAAGCCTTATATTTTCATAGACGTGCCCCATTTATTTAGCTAAACTCTTAACAATTTTTTGACAAATGGAGAATGAAATGTCACAGAACGGTTCAGATCGCGATCCTTGGAGTAAACCAGGGCAAAGCAACGACCAACAGCCGGGAAATTCATCCAATAATAATGGATGGAATAACAATCAAAATCGTGGAAATCAAGAGCAATCTCCGCCAGATATTGAGGAGATTTTTAATAATCTGCTTAAAAAATTAGGTGGTGGAAATAAAAAGAGCGGTCAAAATAATGGCAGTTCTCAAGGCAATACGCCATTTCATTTTGGCAAAGTTATTCCACTTGCTGTAGCGATTGGTGCAATTATTTGGGGCGTAAGCGGTTTTTACACCATTAAAGAGGCTGAACGCGGTGTGGTGCTTCGTTTTGGCGAGTTACATTCTATTGTTCAACCCGGTTTGAACTGGAAACCAACATTTGTAGATAAAGTATTGCCAGTAAATGTGGAGCAAGTAAAAGAGTTGCGTACACAAGGTGCAATGCTGACTCAAGATGAAAATATGGTAAAAGTGGAAATGACCGTGCAATATCGCGTGCAAGATCCTGCAAAATATCTTTTTAGCGTAACAAATGCAGATGATAGTTTGAATCAAGCGACAGATAGTGCATTACGTTATGTTATTGGGCATATGTCTATGAATGATATTTTAACCACAGGTCGCTCTGTCGTGCGTGAAAATACTTGGAAAGCTTTGAATGAAATTATCAAATCCTATGATATGGGACTTGAGGTTATTGATGTGAACTTCCAATCTGCTCGTCCACCTGAAGAAGTAAAAGATGCGTTTGATGATGCAATTAAAGCGCAGGAAGATGAACAACGTTTTATTCGTGAAGCGGAAGCCTATGCGCGTGAGAAAGAACCGATTGCACGCGGTGATGCACAACGTATTCTTGAAGAAGCAACAGCTTATAAAGATCGTATCGTGTTAGATGCAAAAGGTGAAGTGGAACGTTTGCAACGCTTGTTGCCAGAATTTAAGGCTGCACCAGATTTACTGCGTGAGCGTTTATATATTCAGACGATGGAAAAAGTGATGGCAAATACCCCAAAAGTAATGCTTGATGGCAATAATGGTAATAATTTAACTGTGTTACCGCTAGAGCAAATTATGGGCAAAAAATCGGTAACAAGTGCGCCAAGTGCGGTCAATTCTTCGCCTGCTTTTACTGCACCAGAACGTCAAAATTCTTATCAGCCTCAGCCGACTACCGTTGCGCCGATTCGTCAAGGGAGATTTAACTAATGCGTAGATTTTTATTACCTGTTATTTTCGTGATTGCGGCAGTGGTTTATTCTAGTATCGTCGTTGTAACGGAAGGTACCCGTGGCATTATGTTACGATTTAACAAAGTACAGCGTGATGCTGATAACAAAGTGGTTGTATATGAACCAGGCTTGCATTTTAAAGTGCCTTTAATTGATAGCATCAAAGTTTTAGATGCGCGTATTCGTACTTTAGATGGCTCTGCAACACGTTTTGTTACTGTTGAGAAAAAAGATTTGCTAGTGGATTCTTATGTGAAATGGAAAATCAGTGATTTTGGTCGATTCTACACATCTACTGGCGGTGGCGATTATGCTCAAGCTGCAAATTTATTAAGTCGTAAAGTAAACGACCGTTTACGTTCTGAAATTGGTTCACGCACGATTAAAGATATTGTTTCTGGTACACGTGGAGAATTAATGGAAGGGGCAAAAAAAGCTTTAAGTTCAGGACAAGACAGTACGGCAGAATTAGGTATTGAAGTGATCGATGTGCGTGTAAAACAAATTAATTTACCAGATGAAGTCTCTTCTTCGATTTACCAACGTATGCGTGCAGAACGTGATGCAGTGGCGCGTGAACATCGTTCTCAAGGGAAAGAAAAAGCAGCATTTATTCAAGCTGATGTAGATCGCAAAGTGACGTTAATTCTTGCTAATGCAAATAAAACTGCACAAGAATTACGAGGTTCAGGCGATGCAGCTGCAGCAAAATTATATTCAGATGCTTTTGCTCAAGAACCACAATTCTTTACTTTTGTGCGTAGCTTAAAAGCCTATGAAGCGAGTTTTGCAAATTCTGACAATATAATGATTTTAAAACCAGATAGTGATTTCTTCCGCTTTATGCAGGCACCGAAAAAATAGAGTTTAATTTGATAAAAACACCTTCCTCGTGAAGGTGTTTTTTATAGCCAACGTCTTACTTTTTGTTTGTAACGACGATATTCATCGCCAAATTTATTTTCCAAATAGGCTTCTTCTCGGGCTATTTGACAGTGGTTCATAACTAGTATAAAGACAATTACGCCTAACCAAGCTAAACTATTACCTAACCAAAGCGTCCAAGCAAGCAAAATTAACAGCAAACTTAAATACATTGGGTTACGGCTAAATCGAAATATGCCTGTGGAAACTAATTTTGTTGTGCCTTTAAAGTCACGAGGATTAATGGAGGTTTTACATATAAAGAATTGCATAACGCTGCTTAAAGCAATCAAAAATGAAAGGGAAATAACAAAAACAATCACTGAAAAATGGACAGAATAACTAGCAATCTTTGGCAAAAAATACATTGCTATGGCAATGAATAAACAGAGTAGTGGTGGTGGAATAAATAACATCGCTAAATCTTATTAATAAAAATGCCAGCTCTTTATAGCGCATTTAAAGTGCGGTCAAAATTTGTGTTAATTTTGCTTTAATTACTTTTATTTTGTATAAAGCGGCGATAGATTTCGCCGCTTTTGATTATTATAAATTTTATGCATTATTCTGTGATAAATTATTCGACGGTTAATTTTTTACCATCATAGCTGATTGCTTTGACGCTAGTTAAAGCCTTACCTCCATCAGTTTCGCCGCCAATCAGTAAAACTTTATTATTGTAAGATACAGAAAAACCATAGCCAATATTCATTGGTAATTCCCCAACGATGCTCCATTTACCATTATTTAAAGTATAAACTTCGTTATGCCAAGCTTTGCTTAAACCTTTATGTGCGTGAAGTTTTCCTTCTTTGAATTGTTTGATTGAACCTGGAAAATTTGCGCCACCAGTGACTAAATAATAACCGTTACTATAGCCTGCAAGTGCACCAGCTAAACCATCTTGTGATTTGCCTTTTGGCGCAGGTAAGTCAGGTAAGTTTTTCCATTGCACACCTTTAGCAGTGAATTTACCTTGATGGGTTTCAGCGGTGCGAAGTCCAGGTTTAATTTCGCCATTGACAACCACTAGATCATTACCTTGAATTGTAAAGGCAGCACCAGCACGACCAGAGAATGGAATGCGACCTTCATTGCGCCATTTGTTGGTTGAGGGTTCATAGCTCAATAATTCTGTTGTAAAGAAATAATCTTCTGGACGTTGATCGAAGTAAGCTGCAACGATTTCATCTTTTTTCCCTTTATCTTCTCCTGCTGCAACGTTGTCTTGGAAGAAGCCATTAAATATAGAGAGGTTAGAGCCGCCTAAAATATAAACTTTATCTCCGTGAGATGCACCACTTGATCCTACTAAACCGCGAGGAGAACGAGTAGGAAGTTTCATCCAAGTATTATCGCTTGGGTTATAGCGATAAGCATCATTAACGAGTTGAAGTTCGCCTTTTTCATTTTTTTGTAAACCACCGAATACATAAAGTTTGCCATCTACCGCAGCTGCAACAGGTTGATTACGTTCGCCACCCGGAAATGTAGCAATTTCTTTCCATTGTGCTGAAGGATCTTTTAGGTCTAAGGTATAGAATTTATCGCCACCAGAGCCTAATCCCACATAAACGGTGTCGCCAATTAATGCACCTGTTCCTCCTTTGATTCCCACTGGCAAATCAGGATAAGTTTGTGCGTTCGCTGAAAAAGTAAAGGTGGCAAAAAGTGCGGTGCATAATGCTGTTTTGGTTAGTTTCATAATAAACCCCATTTTGAGTTGTGTTTACAGTTTTCTATTCATTAAACGGCATTGAATAGGCGTTGATAAAGTGCAGTTATTGCACCTTTTTGTATTGTAAGGTACGGCAGATGTAACTTACGAGAAAGATAAAAGTGCGGTTAAAAAATTTAATGTTTTTCAACCGCACTTTTTATTATGGTATCAATAGATTTGGCACAAATGTGATGATTTGTGGGAAAATCGTGATTAATACTAATGTAACGAAAACGGGAATCAAGAACGGTAATACGCCTTTGGTTACCGTGGAAACTGACATATTTCCTACACGAGCAACAACAAAGAGAGCCATTCCCATTGGTGGGGTAAGAATACCAATCATCATATTTAATGTGGTCATTACACCAAAGAAGATTAAGTCAATATTGAATTGCATTGCGATAGGAATAAGCATTGGTAATACTAAAAATTGTAATGCTAGGGCATCAATGAACATTCCAAGAAAAAGTAACAGTGCATTGATCATTACCAATACGGTTAAAGGCGAATCGGCAACGGCAACAAACACATCAGCAACACGCATTGCGACTTGTTCACGGGCAATCATATCGCCAAAGAAAGTCACGGTCATAATCATTAAGGCGACCACGCCTGTAATTGCCATTGCTTCTATGCAACTATTAAATAAGGTTTTTAAGGTTAATTCTTTATACACAAATTTACCAATAATTATAGAGTATGCTGCTGCAACAATGGCAGATTCTGTTGGACTGAATAAGCCTGAAAAAATACCGCCGATAATTAATAATGGCGTTAAGATTGCCCAAAAAGATTGTTTAAAGCTGCTGCAAAGTTGTTCTCTTGTGGCTTTTGGTGTACGTGGATAACCTCGTTTTTTTGCAATGCGATAATTCATTGCCATTAAAGCTAAAGTAATTAATACACCGGGAATAAAACCTGCAATAAAGAGTTTTGCGATAGATTCATTGGCGATGACACCGTAAATAATCATTGCAATACTTGGTGGAACTAATGGCCCAATAATACAAGAAGCAGCAGTAATTCCTCCGCAAATATCATCGTCATAACCAGCATCACGCATTGCTTTAATCTCAAGCTGACCTAAACCGCCTGCATCAGCTAATGCGGATCCTGACATACCTGAAAATAATAAACTTGCGCCGATATTAACGTGTCCCATTCCTCCTGTGTAATGACCGAGTAAGGATTTAGCGAAATTAAAAATACGTTCGGTAATCCCACCAGTATTCATTAGAATACCCGTTAAAATATAAAACGGCACGGCAAGTAATGGAAAGCTGTCTAGGCTATAGACTAATTTTTCAGTTGCGGCATTTACGACGTTCCAACGTGTCATAGAAAAATAAAGTAGGGTAGCAATAAATAAGGACCAACCTACAGGGACACCGATAAACATAATGATGAGCCAAACGAGTAAGGCAATATAGACTGAACTTGAACCGAGCTTTATATAATTGCTAATTCGCAATACTTTGAACCAATCTGGCGCGAAAAATAAAATTGCAAATAAAATGACCGCACTTATGATAAAGAAAGTCGCAGGTAAATAGCTTTTCCCTGTCTTAAAGTTTATGGTTTGCGCTTGGATAAAGCGAAACATCATTAATATTGCGATAACAGGTAGTGCAGCGAAAATCCATTTTTCAGAAATGCCCCCTAAGGCATCAATAGGGAATGATGCGTCATTAAAAGTACGAATACCGAAATGAATAAACAAGAAAATACATACAAAGACTAATAATTGTACAAAAGTATTGGTAAATTTTCTGATTTTTTCGGGCATCAGATTAGTTAAAAAATCAATAAATACGTGTTCTTGTTTTCTTACAGCAACGCTGATACCTAACATACCCACGTAAACAAATAAGAGCTTGGCGAGTTCTTCGCTCCAAATTAACGGAGAATGAAAAACTTGGCGTGAAAGAATTTGAGCGATAAGAATACCGAAAATGGCAATAAATAATGTGCCACCCAGCCATTCTTCAAGCTTATTAATATATTTCATACTTCACTCCGCTTGATGAAGAATAAGGGAATGTAGTGTGCCATTACGGCACACTAAAGAGGGATTATGGATTGATTGCTTCAATTTGTTTTAAAGCTGCTTCACCTTTTTGACCCGTTTGTTTTACAAACTCAGCATAATATGGCTTCATTGATGCTTTAAATGGGACAAGATCAGGATGTGTAATTTTCACACCTTGTTTTTCAAAGAATGTGACTAAATCTTTTTCCCCATCTACGAATAATTTAGTGTGATATTTTGCTGCATTTTCGGCAGCATCTTTTACGACTTTTTGAAGATCTTCAGGGAGTTCTTTATAAGTCTCGTTGCTTACTAAATAAAGTTGGTCATTCAAAATGTGGTTAGTCATTGCTAAGAACTTTTGCACTTCATAGAATTTTTGTGCTTGCACTGCTGCTAACGGGTTTTCTTGACCATCGACGGCATTCGTTTGTAATGCAAGATAAACTTCAGAAAATGCCATTGGTGTTGGCGATGCACCAACATATTTAGCATAGGCTAAGTTTGTTGCAGCATTTGGTACACGAAGTTTTAAGCCTTTCATATCTGCAATACTGTTGATTGCACGGTTTGAAGTCGTTTGGCGAGTACCGTTATAAGCTTGGGAAAGTAAAGTAACACCAAGATCTTTGTCCATTTTTTTAATTAAATCTTTACCAAATTCTGTATCGAATAAGGCTTTTTGTGCAACATTGTAGTTGCTAATAACATAAGGTAAGGCAAATACTGCTGCTTCAGGGTAAAACAACTGGAAGCGAGCAGATTCTGCAAAGGTGAAGTCAAGAGAACCGTCTTTTAATTGTTTTAACATTGCTCGGTCATCACCTAATTGTGAACTTGGATAAAGTGAAATTTCAATTTTACCCTGTGATTTTTCTTTGACTTCTTTGGCAAACATTTCTGCCGCTTTATATTCATTTGATGAAGTTCCAGCATTCATACCGAATTTCAAGTCATAATCAGCGGCAAGAACAGCAGAAGATACGCCTAAAGAAATGGCTGTGGCAAGGAAAAGTTTTGTCAATTTCATCATATTCGCTCCTGTGTGAACTTATGTTGGAAAGGGGCATATATTAACCCCGTAATATGAGAATCAATTTAGGCAAAAAATGTATGTTTTCTCCCCAAAAATAGGATTCGAGAGCAATTCTAAGAGTAAAAAAACAAATTTAAAATAGTTTTACGAGTTTTATTTCAAAAATGAGAAGTTGATCACATTTATGAAAAAACACTTCAAAAATATTCTTTAAAATGGCATTTCTTTTTCATATAATAAGGTTAAATGATGAAAATATAAGCATATTACAACTTATAAAAGATTGTTTTGTGTGGATTAAATTAATTTTAAAGTGATTTATTCAGATTTAAATGAGGGGTGTTATATGTCTAAATTATCTTATCAAGAAGTACTTTCTCAAATTCAATATGGTCTCATTTCTTCTTGCCAACCTGTCGATGATGGCCCAATGGATAAACCTGAAATCGTTTCTGCTATGGCTCAGGCTTCAGTTATGGGCGGCGCTTCTGGCTTACGTATTGAGGGTGTTGATAACCTTAAAGCAACCCGTCCTTTTGTGAATGTTCCGATTATCGGAATTGTAAAACGTGATTTGCCTGATAGTCCCGTGCGTATTACGCCGTTTTTACAAGATATTGAAGATCTAGCCAATGCAGGTGCGGATATTATTGCAGTAGATGGCACGAGCCGCCCACGTCCTGTGGATATTGAAAGTGCGGTGAAAAAAATCCACGAAATGGGCTGTTTGGCAATGGCAGATTGTTCTAATTTAGAAGAAGGCTTGTATTGTAAAGCGCTTGGTTTTGATATTGTCGGCAGTACGATGTCGGGTTATACAGGTGGCGCAGTGCCAGAAGAACCAGATTATCAATTAGTGAAAGATTTAAAATCAGCGGGTTGTTTTGTGATGGCTGAGGGGCGTTATAACACACCAGAATTGGCAAAAGTGGCAATTGAAATTGGTGCAGATTGCGTGACTGTAGGTTCAGCCTTAACTCGTCTTGAACATATTGTGAGTTGGTTTGCTAATTCAGTGAAATCTGCAAGATAGTCGTAAGACGTGTGAGAAAAGACTTTACACTATAAGGATAAGTTATGCGTTGTTTAGCACTAGATATTGGTGGGACAAAAATTGCAGCGGCGATTGTAAAAAATGGCGAAATTGAGCAACGTCAGCAAATTCATACACCACGTGAAAATGTCGTGGAGGGAATGCACCAAGCGTTAGGCAAATTGCTTGCTGATTATGAAGGGCAGTTTGATTATGTAGCGGTAGCATCTACGGGGATTATCAATAATGGTATTTTAAGTGCATTAAATCCGAAAAACTTAGGTGGCTTGGCGGAATTTCCACTTAAAGCGAGTATTGCAAAACATACGGATAAACCGATTGGTTTATTAAATGATGCACAAGCTGCGACTTATGCGGAATATCAATTGCAAAATTTTGAACAGGTATCAAATTTTGTTTTTATTACCGTTTCAACAGGAGTTGGCGGAGGGATTGTGCTGAACCAAATTTTGCAGACAGGTTCTCGTGGTATTGCAGGGCATATTGGTCATACATTAGCTGATCCAAATGGTGCGATCTGTGGTTGTGGTCGTCGAGGTTGTGTCGAAGCGATTGCTTCAGGGCGAGCAATTGAAGCAGTTTCTTCCCAATGGGAAGATCCGTGCGATCCAAAAGAAGTGTTTGAGCGTTTTAGAAAAAATGATGAAAAAGCGACCGCACTTGTCGAGCGTTCTGCGAAAGCCATTGCTAATTTAATTGCTGATTTAGTGATTAGTTTAGATATTCAAAAAATCGCGATTGGTGGCAGTGTGGGATTAGCTGAGGGATATTTATCTTTGGTTGAAAAATATTTACAAGATTTTCCTTCGATATATTGTTGTGAAATTGAAACCGCTAAATTTGGACAAGATGCAGGTTTAATTGGCGCAGCTTATTGGGTAAAAGATGTTTTACTGGATAAGCCTGAAGGAACAATTTATGGCTAAATTGGGAAATGTGTTAAACAAAATTGGCTCACTTTACCAGAGTTTAACTAAATCAGAGAAAAAAATTGCCGATACGATTTTGCGTTCGCCTGATTTAGTCTCTCAATGCTCCCTTTCAGAAATCGCTAAACATTTGCAAGTTGGAGAAGCTACGCTCGTCCGTTTTTGTCGAACCATTGGTTTTAAAGGTTTCAGCGAGTTCAAACTAGAGCTTTCTATTGAACTTGCGACGAAAGATAATCAAGATGAAAGCATACTTGAAACAGAAATTATGCCAAGTGATGATTCGCTCACTATTGCACAAAAATTGCAAACGGCGGTTGCTAATGTAATGGAAGAAACGATTAATTTACTTGATTTAAAACAGCTTGAAGAAGTCGTTAAAGTACTTAAAAAAGCACGCCGTATTTTTTTATTTGGTGTGGGTTCATCTGGCGTAACGGCTGAAGATGCTAAAAATAAGCTGATGCGTATTGGTTTTCAAGTGGATGCTTCAGGTAATAATCATTTTATGTATATGCAGGCGGCATTATTGACCTCTTCTGATGTGGCAATTGGTTTAAGCCATTCTGGTTATTCTGCTGAAACGGCACATACCATCAAAATCGCAAAACAAAATGGTGCAACAACAGTGGCATTGACGCATAGTTTGCGTTCCCCCGTGACAGAATATGCTGATTATGTTTTGGTAAATGGTAATAAACAAGGCAAGTTACAAGGCGATTCTATTGGCACCAAAATTGCACAGCTTTTTGTATTAGATTTAATTTATGCTTTGTTAGTGCAGGGCGAAGAAGAAATTGCCGCTCAAACTAAACAAAAAACTCTCAATGTAATTCTTGAACAACGTATAAAATAGGAGAAAACTTATGCGTGATTTAAAAGGTATTTTCAGTGCATTATTAGTGTCATTTAATGAAGATGGCACCATTAATGAAAAAGGTTTACGCCAAATTATCCGCCATAATATCGACAAAATGAAAGTTGATGGCTTATATGTGGGCGGTTCAACAGGCGAAAACTTTATGCTTTCAACGGAAGAGAAAAAAGAAATCTTCCGCATTGCAAAAGATGAAGCAAAAGATCAAATCGCACTAATTGCTCAAGTGGGCAGCGTAAACTTAAAAGAAGCAGTGGAATTAGGTAAATATGCAACAGAATTAGGCTACGACTGCTTATCTGCAGTGACGCCATTCTATTACAAATTTAGCTTCCCTGAAATTAAACATTATTACGACACCATCATCGCTGAAACGGGCAACAATATGATTGTGTACTCAATCCCGTTCTTAACTGGCGTGAATATGGGCATTGAACAATTCGGTGAACTTTACAAAAACCCGAAAGTATTAGGGGTAAAATTCACAGCAGGTGATTTCTACTTATTAGAACGTTTGAAAAAAGCTTATCCAAACCACTTAATTTGGGCAGGTTTTGATGAAATGATGTTACCGGCAGCCTCACTTGGTGTGGATGGTGCAATCGGTTCAACTTTCAACGTAAACGGCGTTCGTGCTCGTCAAATTTTTGAATTAACCAAAGCGGGTAAATTAGCCGAAGCGTTAGAAATCCAACACGTAACCAACGATTTAATCGAAGGCATTTTAGCGAACGGTTTATATTTAACCATCAAAGAATTGCTTAAATTAGAAGGGGTGGATGCAGGTTATTGCCGTGAACCAATGACATCAAAAGCAACAGCAGAACAGGTTGCAAAAGCAAAAGACTTGAAAGCGAAATTTTTGTCATAAATATTTAAATTAGAAAAAACTTACCTTCCTCTGTTTATTCCGTTACAAACAGAACAACAAGTCAGCAAGCACTTGCTTTCCTCTGTTATTCCGTTACAAACAGAACAGCAAGTCAGCAAGCACTTTCCTTCCCCTGTTTACGGGGGAAGGTGCCCGAAGGGCGGAAGGGGGCAATTTCTATTGCTTTGTCGTAAATTATTGGAGCAAAAGAATTTCTTTTTAAAAACAAGATAGAAAATTACCGCACTTATAATGATCCTTTGGTGAAGGGTGGGCTAAAGTCCAGCCTACGATATGAATAGGATCATTACGGTCAATAATAAAGGAAGGCTAATATGCGTTTTATTCCGTTACAAACAGAACAACAAGTCAGTTGTTGGGCTGCACAACATATCATCAATCGTATCAACGATTTTAAACCTACCGCCGAGCGTCCTTTTGTATTGGGGTTACCTACTGGTGGTACACCACTAAAAACTTATCAAGAACTGATTCGACTTTATCAAGCAGGCAAAGTGAGTTTCAAACACGTAGTGACTTTCAATATGGATGAATATGTGGCTTTACCAGAGGAACACCCTGAAAGTTACCACAGCTTTATGTATAACAATTTTTTCAATCATATCGATATTTTACCTGAAAATATCAATATTCTTAACGGCAATACCGATGACCATAATGCAGAATGCCATCGTTATGAAGAAAAAATTAAATCTTACGGCAAAATTCATCTGTTTATGGGGGGGGTTGGCGTAGATGGACATATCGCATTTAATGAACCTGCTTCTTCATTAAGTTCTCGCACCCGTATTAAAACGCTAACGCAAGATACATTAATTGCAAATTCACGCTTCTTTAATAATGATGTTACTCAAGTGCCGAAATATGCTTTAACCATTGGTGTCGGTACATTATTAGATGCAGAAGAAGTGATGATTTTAGCAACAGGACATCAAAAAGCACTGGCAGTGCAAGCTGCAGTTGAAGGCAGTATTAACCACTTATGGACAGTCAGTGCATTACAAATGCACCGTCATTTCTTGCTTGTTTGTGATGAAGCTGCTCAACAAGAGTTAAAAGTGAAAACCGTGAAATATTTTACTGAATTAGAAGGCGCGGTTGCTGGTACGGATTATCAGGGTAAATAGAGATCTATTCTTCATCTTTATGTAGGGGCGAATTACATTCGCCCTATAATCACAAACAATCATAGGGCAAATTGTCCTTACGTTTAAGAGCAATATAGTTGCTATGTTAAACTGATGTTGATATTAGGAACAGAATATGAAATACGCATTAATTAATTGTGTAATTTACACAAAATATGATGTTTTACGTGATTTTGCTGTAATTATTAACGGTGAAATTATTGAAGCGATAGTTCCCCAAGCTGAATTAGAAACAGGTATCAAAACCATTGATTTACAAGGTAATAATTTAACGGCTGGTTTTATTGATCTGCAATTAAATGGCTGTGGTGGCGTGATGTTTAACGACCAAACTAGCGTTGAAACCTTGGAAATTATGCAGGAAACTAACTTAAAATCAGGTTGTACAAGTTTCCTTCCCACTTTTATTACCGCGCCCGATGAAAATATAAAAAGTGCGGTAAAAATTATGCGTGAATATTTAAACAAGCATAAAAACCAAGCACTTGGTTTACATATTGAAGGGCCTTATCTCAGCATTGAGAAAAAAGGTGTACACCGCCCCGAATATATTCGTGAAATTACGCCTGAAATGAAAGATTTCCTCTGCCAAAATGGTGATGTGATTACAAAAATGACCATTGCCGCAGAAAACCCAACCATTAACTATACGCCTGATTTTGTGAAAGCGGGCATTATTGTCTCTGTAGGCCATTCTAATGCCACTTATGAAGTGGCTAAAGCCGCATTCCACAAAGGCGCAACTTTTGCGACTCACTTGCATAATGCAATGTCGCCAATTAGTTCTGGACGTGAAATGGGCGTAGTGGGTGCAGTATTAGATTCTGATGTTTACACTGGCATTATCGTCGATGGTGTGCATATCAATTACGGCAATGTTCGCATTGATAAAAAAATCAAAGGCGACAAACTTTGTATTGTGACTGACTCTATTGCAGCGGCAGGCGCACCGCCAGAACTAGAAAGTTTTACCTTTGAGGGAAAAACAATTTATATCAAAGAAGGGCGTTGCTATGATGTGAATGGCACAATTGCTGGGGCATCAATCACAATGATGGAATCTATTAAAAATGCGGTAGAATATGTTGAAATTCCTCTTGCGGAAGCCATTAGAATGAGTAACCTTTATCCTGCACGAGCAATTGGTATAGATGATCGTTTAGGTTCGGTAGAAAAAGGTAAGATAGCAAACTTAGCCGTGTTTACGCCAAATTACCAAGTAATCGGCACAGTAGTAAATGGAAAGTGGAAAGAGAATAAATAGTAAGAGCCTAAATAGCTAATTGATTTAAAAATCTGTGATATACGTCACAGATTTTTTATTAATATTTTGTTACTTATAAAATAGCCTAAATATTTATACACTTTTAACTTAATCATTTTTTAACTTAATCATTTTTTAACTTGATTTTAAGCAAAAAAAAAAGCGAATCTTTCGATTCGCTTTTTTAAGTATGCCTTCTAACAAATAATTAGAAGTAAACGCGTAAACCTACACCCACTGATTTTTCTTTTTCAGTTTTTACTGTTGAACTCTTCGCCTTATCAGACGTAGTTGTTCTAGTTCTAGCGTAAGCACCTTCAATATAGGTTAATACTTGTTTGTGAAGTTTATGATCTATACCGAATAACACAGCCTGTTCACGTTCTTTCTTACCTTGATCTACTGAATTACGTTCATATTTGAAGTTTCCATAGAGATTAGTATCTTCCATTAATTCATATTGGAAACCTGGAGATACGAAATAGCTTTTTTCGTGTTTAGCTTTATAGTTTTTCGTTTTTGCATAGCCACTATCTAGAGACACTAATAAGCCTAAATCACTAAAATGATAGCCTAAAGTTGAAAGAGCACCGTTTACTTGTTGTTTTTTATTTGAGTCATCCCCTGCTCCTATTGTAAGATCTTCTCTATAATTTGTACGACCATAAGCAATACCTGCAATAATGTTGTTTGCATCATATTTTGCACCAACCTGAACGCCATTGCTGATTTTTTGTGGATAAACTTCTCCTGCAACAGCACGAGCACCACCAGCAGCAGCAGTATACTTATGACGCTCTTGTGCTAATAAATAATTAGCACCTAATACTAAACCATCGATACCTTTAAAAGTGTAGCCAACGGTATTACCATTAGTAGGAATATATTTGCTATTGTTGAGAACACCATATTCTTTATCTTCTGCGCTTGTTATGCCATCAGCAATAGTTTTCGCACGACCAAGTTTTACTTCACCCAATGCGTTATTTCCTAAAGTGACATAAGCATATTTGGTTATAATATGACCGAAGTTATCTGACTCGGTTCCAGATTGAGCTGAAACTAAACGAGTTTCTAAATAACCTTGTGCATAGAAACCATCACCGAAGTTATGCGTTGCTTTAATGTGGAAATGTGAACTTTGATTGCGTAATGCACCGTGTTGCTGTTTTTGATCCTTTATAGTGCTATTACTTTGTTCTGCGATAATGCTTAAACGACCACCTAATTCTACGTTAGTCCCTTCGTTGTTATAAACAACAGCTGCGTTTGCTGCTGAAGCTGCGAATGCACCAACGATTAATGCTGCAAGTGTTTTTTTCATAATTTGTATTCCTTATGGTTGTTACTATCTATGATTGAACTTTTTTCCAATAGAATTGTCTAATCACCAAACAAAATAGGCGAGCGACGTGCTGCATCTTCGCAAAAAAAAATTTTTATGTCAATACTCCAAAATTTTAATTTTCTTGAAATCTCATCAAGATCACACTTTTTAAATAAATTTGATTGTTTTTTGTTCTTTTTTAGGTTTAAGTATTACCTATAAATATTTTTAGGTATTGGGGAATAGAATAGTATGCCACCTTCTATATTATTCTTCCATGTAGCCAATATCTTCCAATGTCGGATTTCCTGCCCCTTTTTTTGCTAATTCATCGCAAATTTCATTTTCTCTGTGTCCAGCATGACCTTTTACCCATTGCCAATTAATTTTATGACGTTGGATGGATTCATCTAAGGCTATCCATAAATCTTGGTTTTTTACAGGCTTTCCAGAACTTGCTTTCCAATTATTTTTTTTCCAGTTAAAGATCCATTTTGTTATGCCATTTTTCATATATTGGCTGTCACTATAAAGCGTGATTAAACAAGGCTCTTTTAATGTATTTAATGCTTCAATGACAGCGCGTAATTCCATTCGATTATTGGTGGTTTTGAAATAGCCTTTGGAGAGCATTTTTTCATGCTGTTTATAACGCAATACGGCACCAATTCCACCCGCCCCTGGATTACCTAAGCAAGATCCATCAGTAAAAATTTCAATCTGTTTTTGCATAACAAAAAGGTTGTTGTGTAGAATGGCAAGTATTTTAATGGAAAGAGATAGGTTGAACAAATGATTAATCCCAATCGCCAAATTGTATTAGATACTGAAACTACAGGTATGAATCAGCTTGGTGCTCATTATGAAGGACACTGCATTATTGAAATTGGTGCAGTTGAATTAATAAATCGTCGTTACACAGGTAATAATTTCCATATTTATATTAAGCCAGATCGCCCTGTTGATCCTGATGCGATTAAAGTTCATGGTATTACTGATGAAATGTTAGCGGATAAACCAGAATTCAAAGACGTAGCCCAAGATTTTTTGGATTATATTAATGGTGCGGAATTGCTTATTCACAATGCCCCCTTTGACGTTGGATTTATGGATTATGAATTTCGTAAACTTAACCTTAATGTGAAAACTGACGATATTTGTTTGGTGACAGATACGCTACAAATGGCGCGTCAGATGTATCTTGGAAAACGCAATAATTTGGATGCACTTTGTGAGCGTTTAGGTATTGATAATAGCAAACGTACTTTGCACGGTGCGTTACTGGATGCCGAGATCTTGGCGGATGTTTATTTGATGATGACGGGAGGGCAAACAAATTTATTCGATGAAGAATCTGTTGAGTCTGAAGTTATCCATGTTATGCAAGAAAAAACGGCGGAAGAAATAAAAAGTGCGGTAGATTTTTCGCACAATTTGAAATTACTTCAACCTACTAATGATGAGTTACAAGCACATTTAGAATTCTTAAAGATGATGAATAAAAAAAGTGGAAATAATTGCCTTTGGGATAAACGCTTTGGCAATAATAATGTGCATTAATCGTGTGGAATTTAAGCAGGTAAGTAAAATTTAATAAAAAAAGATTGACGAGATTTGTGTTCATCATTAAGATACGCACCACTTAGCGGAGTGGTAGTTCAGCTGGTTAGAATACCTGCCTGTCACGCAGGGGGTCGCGGGTTCGAGTCCCGTCCATTCCGCCAATTTAAAATTAATATCTTATCTCGGAGTGGTAGTTCAGCTGGTTAGAATACCTGCCTGTCACGCAGGGGGTCGCGGGTTCGAGTCCCGTCCATTCCGCCAATTAAGATAAATAAAGATAGCACCTAAGGGTGCTTTTTTTGTATCTGAAATTTATTCATCCTTGACAAAAATAAAGTAAACTTTTAATATTTGAAGAACTAGGGAGCGGCTACTCCCTAGTATGTCGTGTTATTAGTAAGCGGTCTGGCTCACTAATAATAGTAGTACGACAAGGATAATGAGTTTAATCATTTTCTTATCCTCTTCAAACGTTGCGAAAAAGCGCAACACTCGCTTTCAAGCTGGATTCTTGAAAGCGAGATTATTATAACGTTAAGTTGTAGATAAATAAACAGTATTTAGAAAGCCATAGGATTGTATCCTGTGGCTTTTTCTTTTCTTTATGAAATGATTTTTTACCAATCCTTTAACTTCCGATATAATAGCCGCCATTTTTGACAAAATAAGAGATTTTTTATGGCAACTCCAGTCGTCGCCCTTGTTGGTCGCCCGAATGTGGGAAAATCCACATTATTTAATCGCCTTACTCGTACGAGAGATGCGTTAGTCGCTGATTTTCCAGGTTTAACTCGTGATAGAAAATATGGTCACGCACATATTGCTGGCTATGATTTTATTGTTATTGATACTGGCGGTATTGATGGAACGGAAGAGGGGGTAGAAGAAAAAATGGCGGAGCAATCTTTGCTTGCTATTGATGAAGCGGATATTGTTCTTTTCCTTGTGGATGCTAGAGCTGGTTTAACGGCAGCAGATATTGGTATTGCTAATTATTTACGCCAACGTCAAAACAAAATTACTGTGGTGGTGGCAAATAAAACCGATGGTATTGATGCGGATTCTCATTGTGCTGAATTTTATCAGTTAGGTTTAGGAGAAATTGAGCAAATTGCAGCCTCACAAGGTCGTGGTGTTACTCAATTAATGGAACAAGTACTTGCGCCTTTTGCGGAAAAAATGGAAAACGCCGATGAAAATGACCGCACTTCTGAGGAAGAACAAGACGAATGGGAACAAGAATTCGATTTTGATTCAGAAGAAGATACGGCATTAATTGATGATGCGTTAGACGAAGAACTTGAAGAAGAACAAGATAAAAATATCAAAATAGCCATTGTAGGTCGTCCAAATGTGGGTAAATCTACTTTAACCAATCGTATTTTAGGCGAAGATCGTGTAGTGGTTTTTGATATGCCAGGTACGACACGTGACAGTATTTATATTCCAATGGAGCGTGATGGACAGCAATATACCTTGATTGATACGGCTGGTGTGCGTAAGCGTGGTAAAGTGCATTTGGCAGTGGAAAAATTCTCTGTGATTAAAACCTTGCAAGCGATTCAAGATGCTAATGTTGTATTGCTGACTATTGACGCGAGAGAGAATATTTCTGATCAGGATTTATCTTTGCTCGGCTTTATTTTAAATGCAGGGCGTTCTTTGGTGATCGTCGTGAATAAATGGGATGGTTTAGATCAAGATGTGAAAGATCGTGTGAAATCTGAGCTTGATCGTCGTTTAGATTTTATTGATTTTGCTCGGGTGCATTTTATTTCAGCCTTGCACGGAAGTGGTGTAGGTAATCTTTTTGATTCGATTAAAGAAGCCTATGCTTGTGCCACTCAAAAAATGACGACTTCGCTTTTAACTCGTATTTTGCAAATGGCAACGGATGAGCACCAACCGCCGATGATTGGCGGTCGTCGCATTAAATTAAAATATGCTCACCCAGGTGGTTATAATCCGCCGATTATAGTAGTTCACGGTAACCAAATGGATAAACTACCAGATTCTTATAAACGTTATTTATCTAATTATTATCGTAAGAGCTTAAAAATTATTGGTTCACCGATTCGTCTGCTTTTCCAAGAAGGCTCAAACCCATTTGCAGGACGCAAAAATAAACTCACTCCGAATCAATTGCGTAAACGTAAACGTTTGATGAAGTTTATTAAGAAAGCAAAACGTTAAACGCAAGATAAATAAAACTTAGACAGATTTAACCGCACTTTTAAAACTCTTTTTGGAGAACTAAAGTGCGGTTATTTTTTTATTGTTTTGCAGAAGAAAGGTATGGCGATATTTTAAGTGCGTTGTAATAAAAATGATGAAACCGATTAAACCTAATGCTGCGCCTGTATAACCAATTTCATTTAATCCTAAATAGGTTGTCGCAAGGTTTCCAAATAATGCGCCTGCGCCAATTCCTGCATTGAAAATGCCCGAGTAAATAGCTGTGGCAACATCGGTTGCATCTGGCGCAAGTTTTAGTACGCGCATTTGTAGAGATAGTCCGATACAAGAAATGCCAATCCCCCAAATAAACACAAGGCTGAACATTGCTATTATTGCTTCAGTTGAAAATAACAGGAGCAATAGAGAGAACATCAATAAACTCATCGAAACAACAATAAATTTTGTGGGAGCAAATCGGTATAATCTGTTAAATAATAGGCTTGCTGCAATGCCTGAGAAACCAAAAACTAATAATACAGCCGTGGCAAAATTTGGATCTAAATGCCCTACATCAATCATAAATGGTTCGATATAGGTATAAGCAGTAAAGTGTGCTGAAATGACGATTGCCGTTGTTACATAAAGCCAAAGTAATAATGGGCGTTTCGCAAGCAAGGGTAAACTTGCAATAGAGCCAGCATTTTTACTGGGTAAATTTGGCAATAATCGAATAATTAAAAACATGATGGATAATGCCAGTACCGCAATAATGCCAAAAGTGACTCGCCAACCGACGAGCTGTCCGACGATTCTCCCAATCGGTAAGCCTAAGATGGTGGCAAGTGCGGTGCCAATAGCGAGCATTCCTAATGCTTGAGTTTTCTTGTGTTTAGGTGCGATGCGCATTACAAGTGAGGCGGTAATTGACCAAAACACTGAATGGGCTAATGCAATGCACATTCGAGCGAGAAGTAATATCCAGAAATTCCATGCAATGACCGATAAAATATGCCCAACAATAAATATAATGAAAAGTTTAATAAGCAGACTTTTACGTTCCATATTGCCAGTGGCAAGCATGGCTGGTAAAGACATAATTAGCACTGTCCACGCATAAACTGTCATCATTAAACCAGTATCAGCGGTTTGCATATTAAAACTTTGTGCAATATCGCTTAACATTGCAACGGGTACAAATTCTGTAGTATTAAAAATAAATCCTGCGCAAGCCATAATAAGCACGCGCCATGATTGGATTTTTGCAGCTTTTAAATATAACGACATTAACGTAACTTTTCTTTAATCGCATCAATTAATTGATGGCGGAATTTCTTCGTAAAATTAATTTTGTATTGTGGAGAATTGCAGTTACCAAAAAAATTGATTGGTAGTGTCAAATTTTGATAGCGTTGATCCGTAGAATTTAAATTAATATCCACATTGCATTCCATTCGATTTAAATCAATGATGCCTTTTCCTTGCCCCAAAAGTGCGGGCGTTTTTAATTCGATTTTTTCAGCAATGAGTTGATTTTGTTGGAGAAATAATTGTAAGTAAAATTGTTCAAAGCGAGTGTTTAATTCTTTGTTTTGTAACAAATCATTGTTGTAATTAATCGGGAAATGTTGCGCTACCATATCCAATAGATTCACACCAAGAATTTCGCCATTTTGCGCTAAAAAATTTAATTTTCCTTGAATAAGCGCGGAAGATGAAAAGCTGAAATCAAGATCAAAATCGGCGTGTCCACTTAACATTTCTGGCAAATTTAATAGTGCGAATAAGCGTTGAACAGGGAAATATTTACCCGAAAAATTTACCGCACTTTGATTGTCTATTTGTTGATATTTCAATACGGCTAAACAATCGTTATCGCATTGTGGTTTTATATAAGTCACTATTTGTTGGTGGGCTGTGTGAGTTTCAATATAACCGATAGGCTGATTATTTAGGTTTGCATCTACAAATTGAAGTGGGGCTGATTCTGATGTTGAGAAGTCTAAATTCGCTTTATGGAAAGAAAAATGGAAAGTTTTTGTTTTTCCATAAATAGGCTTATTAAATTCAATGCGAATATGGTTTTCGCCATTTAATATTACTTTTTTTGATAAAAGCTGTTTTAACGAAAAAGGCGAAACCTCTATCGATACATTGGCAGGATTTTGTGTGTTTTGAGTTAATTTGAGCTGTTGAATATTCAGTGAATGAAGTGCTGCGTTTCCATACAAAAGAGGCAAAAAACTAAATTTAGCTTCAATTTTTTGAGCTGAAAATTGCGTAGTTTTTAGATTTTCAAGGGAAAGTGCGGGAGAAAATAATGATAAATTGATTGACTGAACGGCAATGTTTTGTTGTGCCAGTTGTTCATTAATAGCACTTTGCACGCGGTAAAGTTGAATATATAAAAAAGAAAAGATCGCCAAGAAGACGATCCCTATGATAAGTGCGAACTTTTTCATCGATTATTCCTTGTCTTCGTCAATACGACTGGCTACTGCACTTTGTTGATTTTTATATTTTGCATCTTTGCGGCTGCTGTATGGTCGTTTTGCTTCGCCACTTAATACTTCAAAACTTAACGCACCAATTACCATATTTGGGCGTAATGCTAATGGTAATTTCCCTGAATTATAAAATTCCAGCACGATTTTTCCTTCCCAACCTGGATCAATACGGTGTGCGGTGACATGTACCATTAAGCCTAAACGGGCTAAAGAAGAACGGCCATCTAACCAACCGATAATATTGGCTGGCAATTTCACGGATTCAAGCGTGGTTGCTAAGGCTAAAGTACCAGGATGTAAGAAAAATGCTTCCCCCTCTGGAATAAGAATTTCATCGCTCATTACTGATTCAAGCTGGGCGGATACTTCTTCTTTCGGGCCACTTAAATCAATGAAAGGTGCAGAGTGTTCACGAAATACACGGAAAGAATTACCTAAGCGAACATCAATTGTCGCACCATTGATTTTGTCATTATTTGGACGTGGTGTTAAAGAAATAATGCCATCATCGAGATAGCGTTCAATATCAGTATCGCAAAGACGCATAAGATTTCCTATTTTTGATTCAATAAATGAAGGATTTGAGCTTTTAACATATTGATTGCAATACGGTTTTTACCACCACGAGGAATGACAATATCCGCATATTGTTTAGATGGCTCAATAAATTGTAAGAACATTGGACGCACGGTTGCACGATATTGATCAATCACTGATTGTAGAGAGCGACCACGTTCTTCCATATCACGTTGTAAACGGCGGATGAAACAAATATCAAGTGGTGTGTCTACGAATACAGAAATATCGGCTAATTGGCGTACTCTTTCGTCTGTGAGCAATAAAATCCCTTCTAAAATTACGATTCGTTTTGGTGTGAAATGCGTTGTTTCGTTGGTGCGAGTATGTTCTACATAGCTATAAACAGGCACATCTACTGCACTGCCATTTTTTAGATTTTTTAAATGTTGGATAAGTAAATCGCGATCCATAGAGTTTGGATGATCGTAATTCGTTTTTACCCGCTCAGTCATTTCTAAATGACTTTGATCTTTATAGTAACTGTCTTCAGTAATGATACCAATTTCTTGGCAGCCTAGTTCATTACAGAGCTCTTTGTGAACAGTGGAAGCGATAGAACTTTTGCCTGATGCAGATGCACCTGTGATGGCGATGATGATACAAGAGGGATTTGACATAATCGTGTTTCGATGTAAGGAAAATTCACGCAATTATAAAGAAAAGTGCGGTGAATTTCACGTTTATTTTTTCACTTGAATTTTAAAAACTGTGAACTTCATCACGGTATTTTCTTATTGAAGAAAGAGTAGTACTGCGTATAAAAAAAGTGCGGTAAAATTTCACCGCACTTTTGTGATTAAAATTAAGGGGAAGGATTTTCCCTTTTCTTATTTCTGTTACTAAATCGCCCAACCGCCTGCATAGAATGCAACAAGTACGATTGCAATAATCACAGTACCTACATTTAAGCGTTTAATATCGCCACTCACGATTCTTCCAATTACTAATGCCGCAAAACCTAACATAATACCTGTTACGATGTTAGCGGTAAGTACGATAAACACTGCGCAGATTAATCCGCTCATCGCACCAACGAAATCATCGAAATCTAATTTGCTTACATTGCTTAACATTAATAAACCAACATACATTAATGCTGGAGCAGTTGCGTAGCCTGGCACTAAGAAAGCTAATGGTTGGAAGAAAAGCATTAATAGGAATAACACACCAACAACGATAGCAGTAATACCTGTTTTACCGCCTGCTGCTGTCCCTGCTGCTGACTCAATATAAACGGCAGCTGGTGCTGTACCGAATAAGCCTGAGAATAAGCTACTGATTGAGTCTGAAGTTAAGGCTTTACCGCCATTGATAATTTGACCATCTTTATCAAGCAAGTCTGCTTGACCTGCAACTGCGCGAATAGTGCCCGTTGCATCAAATACGGCAGTCATCACCAAAGCAAATACCACAGGCAAGATTGCGGGTTGTAGTGCGCCCATAAAGTCTAATTGTAAGAAGAGAGAATTTTCACCAAAGGTTGGCATTTTGAAAATCTCTCCGCCAAATTTTACATTTGGATCAAAAATTAAACCTACGATAGTAATAGCGATAATTACCCATAAAATGCCGCCTTTAATTTTCATTTTTTCAAGACCAATAATTAACGCTAAGCCAATCAAGGACATCATGACTGGGAATGAAGTGAAATCGCCTAATTTTACTGGTAAGCCAGCTTGGTTGCTGACGACTAAACCAACACCGTTTGCGGCAATTAAAAGTAAAAAGAGTCCGATACCAATGCCTGCTCCGTGAGCGATATTGGATGGTAAATTACGCAAGATCCATGCACGGATACCTGTGGTAGAAATTAAGGTAAACACAACCCCCATTAAGAATACTGCGCCTAGCGCAACGGGAATGGCGACCTTTTGACCAATCACTAAGCTAAATGCTGTAAAAGCAGTAAGAGAAATTGCACAACCAATTGCCATTGGTGCATTTGCCCATAAGCCGATTAAGATAGAGCCTAATCCTGCAACTAAACAGGTGGCAATAAAGACAGATTCCGCAGGAAAACCTGCAGCACCCAGCATATTGGGTACCACGATGACAGAATAAACCATTGCTAAGAACGTGGTTAAACCCGCGATAATTTCTTGACGAACAGTTGAACCACGTTGTTTGAGTTCAAATGTTTTTTCTAAAGTTGGCATAGTGTTCCTTGAAGTTAAGTAAAAAATTGGAAGTAATAAGGTGCGCTATTTTACATCATAAAAATGAGAAGTAAACGTTTGCGTGAGTTTTATTTAGGATAAAGTGCGGTCAAAATTATGAATAGTTATGAAATAATCTATTTGCTGATTTTCTCTACAAATGAGACTGCGAGTCAGCAGAAAAACTGCTATACTTGTCACGTTTTTTAACTTGATAAAATGAAGGAAACAAAATGGCTGATTTTAATCAAATTTTAACGCCAGGCGATGTAGATGCTGGCATTATCAATGTAGTAAATGAAATTCCAGAAGGTAGCTGCCATAAAATCGAATGGAACCGTAAAGTTGCGGCATTCCAGTTAGATCGTGTTGAGCCAGCAATTTTTGCAAAACCAACTAACTATGGTTTCATTCCACAAACTTTAGATGAAGATGGCGATGAGTTAGATGTGTTATTAATCACTCGCCAACCATTAGCAACAGGTGTATTCCTTGAGGCTAAAGTAATTGGTGTCATGAAATTTGTTGATGATGGCGAAGTGGATGATAAAATCGTTTGTGTTCCTGCAGATGATCGTGATACAGGAAATGCCTACAATTCATTAGCAGATTTACCGGCAAACTTAATTAAACAAATTGAGTTCCATTTCAATAACTATAAAGCGCTTAAGAAACCTGGCTCAACGAAAGTGACCCATTGGGGCGATGTAGAAGAAGCGAAAGAAGTGATTCGTGAGTCTATTAAACGTTGGAATGAGCGTTAATTAAAGACGTTTGATTGTAAAAGTCCCTGATTCTTTGAGTCGGGGATTTTTTATATGAGTTTCAGAGATTTAGATAATAAAAAAACACCTTTCGGTGCTTACTTTATTTTTAAAGTGGTGGGTCGTGAAGGATTCGAACCTTCGACCAACGGATTAAAAGTCCGCTGCTCTACCGACTGAGCTAACGACCCAATTAGATGATTTTAAAGTAAATTTTAAAATCTTTGGATTGGTATTTTAAATGGTGCCCGAAGCCAGACTTGAACTGGCACGCCTCGAAAGGCGAGGGATTTTAAATCCCTTGTGTACATCATTAAAATTAAAACTATATTTTCTGATCAATTTCGTGTACCTAGCCAATACACTACGATCGATCCACTAACGCTATGTGGACAAGTAAGATCTTACATAAAAAATACTAGTTTGTAAAGCCTGAATGTTTTATTCTGAAAATTATTTATCAATCTCTAAGGAGGAAACTATATGAATGATAAAACATGTGATTTATGCAGAAAATATACTCCATTAAAGACAAGTGAGATCTTACATAAAAAATACTAGTTTGTAAAGCCTGAATGTTTTATTCTGAAAATTATTTATCAATCTCCAAGTAGGAAACTATATGAATCATAAAACATGTGCTTTGTGCGGAAAATATACTACATTAAGAGATAGTCATTTTATTCCAAAATTTGTTTACAAAGTTTTGAATAACACTAAAAAGGCTGATACAAACATTACGATAAAAAATGAAAGTGGGAAATTGATCCCCTTATCTAAACAAATAACTAGCCACAGACTTTGCGGTGAATGCGAAGCTCGTTTTTCAGAAAATGGAGAAAGATTTTTTTCACAAAATGCATTCCCTCAAAGAGAGGTACTAGATAAAATTAATATGGGAACTGAACTATTATATGATGACGCTCCCCCTCTTCTAAAAGATATTGCTTCTAAATATCAAGGAAAAAATTCTTTTTATTCTCTTAATCAAGAGGGGGAGAAAAAGCTTTTGTACTTTGTTATTAGCATTCTATGGAGAGGTGCTTTAACTTGGCCTATGTATCAAAGTATCAAGTTTCCTGAGCATATTCTTAATGAAATGAAAGATTTTTTGCTTAATGATATTCCGCTCAAACATCTAAAAGTATTCGTTGATCTAACTCCTCATGGAGTATTCTCAATACTTAAACCTCACATACACCCAGATTTCCCATCATGTTATCGCTTTAATTTATTATATTATATGTTTCATATAGTCATTGTTAATGATAACAAAGGAACTCCATTATCCTATGGGAAAGCTGGAATGCTAGTTAAGAAGTGTATAAATGATATGAGATCTATGTATAACTATAGCGAAAAAAGTCCGAAAGTACCTCATAAACTTTCATGGTTATAAACAATCAATATGTTTTCTAAGAGAGCTTATATCACTTTCAATATATGACAAAGTAACCTTAATATCTTTATGCCCTAGAAGTTGTTTTACAACATATAAATTTTCTGGGTTCTTCATTAAGTTGGTTGCAGCTGTATGTCTAAATCTATGGGGTGAACTATTCACCCCTGTATGCTTTGATATAACCTTGAACAAATAACTTATCTGATCTGCTGTCATTTCTTTCCCTCTACGTTTAACCGCTTTTGAAAAAAGATTTATATTAAAAAGCTGAGCATCTGCCGATTGTTTCATTTTTTTCAACTCGTTTAATAGATTATCAAGGTATGGATAAAGTGTGTGAGAAATCGGAAGTATGTGATATTCATGGTTCTTGTTTATTTCTGGTGAAATATGAATAACCTGATTTAGCAAGTCTATATCCCTGATTCTCAGTTTATTTAATTGAGAGCGGCGAATTGCCGTATAACGAAATGTCATTATTAGAGCCCTAGTGAACCATAACGGACGAAGTATTGCGGGGAGATATTTTGATTCTTTAATACCAAAACTTAACCTATCTAAATCAGAAGGGCTGTAGACCTTTCTTTTCCGTTTTCCCTCCCTAATAAATAAACCATCAAAAGGATTTTTTGTGAACGGAAGAAACTGGTTTTCAATGCCAAATTTGAAGATGGTTTTTAGCTGGCGAACATAACTATTCCAAGTTACTTCAATAATTGATTTACCAACAACTGCTTTACGCCATTGAAGTATCAATAATTTTGATACTTCATCTGGATATTTTAAATTACAGTTATGTTGCAATTGTCTAACTGCTTTTTCATAACTCTTTATTGTATCTATACGCAGGTGACGGTATAAAAAAATTTATCAAGTAACATATCAAATGTAAGTCTATTCATTGTAATTCTCCTCAATAAGCGATAAATGCAAATTATCAATTGGAATTTTACTACCGAAAAAATAATCGGTTTTATCAACCAAATACCCAATCAACTGAGACGTTTTTCTTGGACCAACAACTTTGCAGCGCCAAAAATTTACACTGTCTTTATTCGACTGATGGTATTTCTTGTGTAATTTAAGATCTTGAAAGCTGTATTGCAAACTTTCTATATCTTTTTTGGTAAAGTTAGCAATACCTTTACTATTAAAATACATCTGGAATATTCCTGGAGTAACTAAAAATAACTTTCCTTGTACAATGTGTAATTTGGCACTTGAATTATTAATTGTGAGCGTATTCCCTAGAATGCCGGCTTTTAACCATTCTACAAATGATTCACCAGAGATGGTTTTACTATCTCTAGATGTAGAAGTATCGGGAGGAACATCAGAATTTTGAAGACCTTTTGCAACTTGATTATTTTGAATCACGTCTTCTTTGTTTTCTTTTTCATCAGCTGGAATCAGTGTTTTCTCTGTTGGCGAGAATAAATCCATCATCAAGTCCATCATATCTTCATTTTTTTGAACTTGTTCCGTTTCTATTGGTTTTAGTTCAGAAATGTTATCAAACGAAATAGATATAGAAGTATTTTCACTATCAATATTGTCTATTCCTGCATTTGTATTAGATACCGATTCCTCTATCTTTGTATTTGATATTTCTTCAGCTTCAATATCAACTCGACCTAAAAATACGCTAGGTCTATCAGCTAAATTTTCCCAGGCTACTTCGGGCTTTATTCTGAGTAGAGAAAATGCTTTAGGCGGACACCAACCGGAGTCAGCTTTAATTCTACAATGCCAAATTGCAGTACCATCATTCGTACTTTCAATAATCCCTAAGGATTGCATTTCACTAAATAGTTTAGGATTATCTGCTGGAGCTGAAATTCCCTGTTCTAAAAGATAAGCACGAATTTGATCTGCTGTTGGTTTGCTCATTAACCATAGTGCATCTTCTGTTAACCAACCGTCAGATGGACCTTTTGGAGTATTAATTTTAAATTTATGTTCCAGTAAATAACGTAATGCCATAACAATTTGCTTCGCAAATGAAGTTCCAGGTTTTTGAACCAGTTTTGATACATCACCGCCTAAAGCGAGAGTTACGCTGTTTTGGTCCGCTTTTTGTACAATTTCTGACAATAAACCAGATTTATCCTTATGGTTAGCCATGGCATACATTAAAGAGGCAAAAGCTTCAGGATATCCAGCCAACCATTCAAATGCCTCTTTAGGTATTAAATAGCTAGCAAGATAACTCCCCATTACTGGATGAAGCTCATAATCACGCCCTTTAATGTATTTGAATTTATAAGGCAGCGTTGGTATCCCTAGCCAAGGAAACCAACGCGAACCATCTTTCAACTGAATTTCTATATCGACAATAACTTTACCTATATCATGCACAAGTGCTGCATAAATAACTGCAGCAGTCCAAGCATCTCGTTGCCGTGATTGTTCTTCAGGGGCAGCATTCTGAGGTAATACATAGCTTTGCCGGAGTTTTGTCGCAAATGAAAGGACTTCTAGACCATGATCTAACATTCCACCTAAATGGCTATGATGATGGGCCTCAGATGCTGGTAATAATTGAACCATTTCAGCATAACGTTCAATAGGTTTTTTATAGAGCTCATTAAACATATCTTGCGTCATTGATACTTGTTGCCAAAGTAAATTTAAGTATTTTTGGCGTAATTCAGAATTGAGTAATTCTGACGCAGTAAAGGGGGTTATCCATCCCTCATCATCCACTTTGAATGTTGATGAATTGAGATTTTTTAGAGAGGATGTGATATTAAGGGAATCTTGTTTTTTCCCTCTGATTTTATGAAAAATAGATGAAAGCATAACTCAGAACCTTTTTTGTAAAAGAATATTGATTTATGCATCGATCTCAATAAATAAATAATTCTAAATCGGAGATAAATATTAAAGCCATTTTGAAAGCCTTTTGGCCTTTTCAGGTAAGACCTTTCCCTTGGAAAGGTTACCTTTATTACATTACCCTTAATCCCGTTAGGGATTCCTTTAACCTTTTGTTTTTTTTGCTACAATAATAAGAATTACAAAAAAAGAAGAAAAATATGAAGTTTGAAATTAAAGATAACCGGGTTGTTATAGCTTCTTACCCTAGCAAAGAAACAATGTTAAAACATAATGGAGAAATAACTATATACTCTATAATTAGGCGTTATAAAGAACGAAGAGGGAAATGCAGACCTATCGGTGATAATTGCCCTATGTTGTATGCCATGAAAGGAGCTGAAGGGTTAACAACAGATATTGAAACTATCAATGCTGTATATGAATACGCTAAAAAGCTGATTGATGAATATCCATTTGAAGAACATATCGAACAACCATTTGATGTGATCATACTCATGCCATCTAAACATAGTATTGGGCGTGATTTAGCTTGTTTATTACAGAAAAAATTTAACATAAATATTATTGATAATTTTCTCAGGAAAAAAACGCCTAAAACATTGATTGAGGATGTTATAAGTGATAACACAATTCCCCCAGATAAAAAACAGTCCTTAATTACTGCATTAAAGAGAAGCGAAGGGGGATTATCAATAAAAGACATAGCACCGAAGAATAGATGCTACTTACATATTTTTTGTGGTGATCATGTAAAATTACCAGCTGATGCGAAACATGTATTACTCGTTGACGATATATCTTCTTCAGGAACAACATTTGAAAGCGCGGCAGCAGTGATTAGACAATATTGCAAACAAGTTGAAATGATCTCAGCAGTTACATTATTTGCACCGATTAAATGAGTTTTAAGTAACGATTAGCCATTGTAATTAATCATAAGAGTTAATCATAAGAGTTAATCATAAGAGTTAATCATAAGAGTTAATCATAAGAGTTAAAATTAGATTGACATTTAATTAGTAAATACTTAACATTAAGCACATCTAAGAGATTAGATTGACAGGGCAAATGTCCCCTCGGTCATAAAACATAGCAGGGACCCGCAGAGTGCAACTTCGGCCAGCTTATAATGAGCAAGTAGAGGGAGTTCTAGGCAGCGGCTAGAAAAATAATGAAACAATGGGGAGCTTAGCTCCCCATCATTTTATCTATTAGAATATATCAGTTCATTATAATTTTTTAGGTAATATTGGTTAGGTAAATTAACCTTCTCTCCATTAACGTTATCGTATCCTCTATCAACTCTGCTGAGTAGTTCATTTACCAGCATGAATGATAATGTCTTTTTTATAAACCCTTTTGGAATTCCTGTTTTTTCAGTTATCTTGAGATAAGATGCCATTGAATACTTAAACTTTTTATCTCTTATTGCAGAAAAATAAATAAATAATTTTAGTGCATACAATTCAATTTGTGAACGCAACGAGAAGCTTCTACAAAATATGCCTTCTAGCTCATGAATTGGGATTTTACACCACGTTTTATCTTCATTTTGATTCACTATATATTGGTTTGTTCTTCCAATTCTCTTAATTGAAATAATATTATTGGATTCCAATACTTTTAACCCCATGCTTATAGATTGCCTACTAATGCCTAGACTCTCTGAAAATTCTTTATAAGTCAAATTTGTTATTAACTCATCATTAAATTCATCTTTTTGTGCCTTACTTACGATAATTAAAAATGTCATTAATGCAGCAATATTTGCTGCATTCATTTGATTTTGGTTATTAGATGAGTATCTAAATTTTTTTAGACCACCGTCAATAACCCATCTACTCGGCATTTTGGACCAATATTTCATTTTTTTTTGTACACCCATAAAAATAGACTCATACATAAGAACATAAATCCAATACCAATTGAAAGATAGGTTAATTCAGTTACAAAGGTAGATAAATGATCTAAATTGAAGTTTGATAAAACGGTCATGATTAATGATAAAAATCTCTGTATTTGCATATTGATAAAACTCCCGTATAAATTTTTATACGGTATATTTATCTTTATACGACCCCAATATCTAGATATAGTTTTTATTGGATTCTCATATAAATATAATAAAATCAAATTGTTATTAATATATAAACAGTCTTTATTTTAAACTAATTAGTTCATAATGGATAGGTTTATCCACTATACATTTCATCCAGGCTATCATAATCGCTAGATTCATTCTCTGATTCAGTTGTATCTTCGTTTAATTCTGATTCTAATGTTCTTTGGTCTTCATCACCTAAAAATTTCCAGTAGTTACAAATCAACTCCTTTTCGCCATATTTTTCCCATACTCCTGGATAAAAGTATTCTGCTTCGACGTGACAAATCCCTCCTTCGTGTGGGTCTCTTATATTAGCTATAGATTCAAGGCTTCGAGTTGCAATAATACACGTGATATAGAGTAGATAGCGTTTCATATTTGGGGCAGTATTTGAAAATTTAACCAATTCTAAACATCCGATTTTCTAGTAAGTAGTTTTATTTAGAAAGTCTGTCAAAGATAAAAAAACAGCTCATTTATTAAAATATGAGGTAAAATCCCCTAAATCAGTTTAAAAACTTTGAATGTGGTTTTTGGACTGTCTAAAAACTTGCTTTGTTAAAGTTTTGGGACTATACTGCATGGGTAGTCTAAAAAGTTTTGAAAAAGGAAGAGTATGAGTATTCAACATTTCCGTGTCGCCCTTATTCCCTTTTTTGCGGCATTTTGCCTTCCTGTTTTTGCTCACCCAGAAACGCTGGTGAAAGTAAAAGATGCTGAAGATCAGTTGGGTGCACGAGTGGGTTACATCGAACTGGATCTCAACAGCGGTAAGATCCTTGAGAGTTTTCGCCCCGAAGAACGTTTTCCAATGATGAGCACTTTTAAAGTTCTGCTATGTGGTGCGGTATTATCCCGTGTTGACGCCGGGCAAGAGCAACTCGGTCGCCGCATACACTATTCTCAGAATGACTTGGTTGAGTACTCACCAGTCACAGAAAAGCATCTTACGGATGGCATGACAGTAAGAGAATTATGCAGTGCTGCCATAACCATGAGTGATAACACTGCGGCCAACTTACTTCTGACAACGATCGGAGGACCGAAGGAGCTAACCGCTTTTTTGCACAACATGGGGGATCATGTAACTCGCCTTGATCGTTGGGAACCGGAGCTGAATGAAGCCATACCAAACGACGAGCGTGACACCACGATGCCTGCAGCAATGGCAACAACGTTGCGCAAACTATTAACTGGCGAACTACTTACTCTAGCTTCCCGGCAACAATTAATAGACTGGATGGAGGCGGATAAAGTTGCAGGACCACTTCTGCGCTCGGCCCTTCCGGCTGGCTGGTTTATTGCTGATAAATCTGGAGCCGGTGAGCGTGGGTCTCGCGGTATCATTGCAGCACTGGGGCCAGATGGTAAGCCCTCCCGTATCGTAGTTATCTACACGACGGGGAGTCAGGCAACTATGGATGAACGAAATAGACAGATCGCTGAGATAGGTGCCTCACTGATTAAGCATTGGTAACTGTCAGACCAAGTTTACTCATATATACTTTAGATTGATTTAAAACTTCATTTTTAATTTAAAAGGATCTAGGTGAAGATCCTTTTTGATAATCTCATGACCAAAATCCCTTAACGTGAGTTTTCGTTCCACTGAGCGTCAGACCCCTAAAACACTTCAGAACGTCGATATTGTGGTGCAATCGACTTAAAAAGTGCGGTGAATTTTTTCTCGAAATCCATAGATTACTCCTAAAATAACGGGAGTAATCCCCTTTGAGGATTACTCCCCAAAGGGTGGTTTATGAGAGCTCTAACAAAAAACGTTAGAATGGTTTAATTGAGGCTAAGCCGCTAATTTTGCCTCTTCATTCGATGTTAATTCGAGAGCATTTAACAAGAATTGTGTTGCTTCACGTGCTTGAGAAGATGCTCGGAAAATAGCTTTTTTATCGGCTTTTAATGCGTTAATCCAATGTTCAATATACGCTGCATTTTGTGAAATATTATTGCAAACATTCACGTGCGCACAGGTAAAGGCGCTTGTGAGTTCAGCTATTAATTCTTCAAATGCATATTGTTCAGAACCAAATTTATCAAATTTAGCAACACCGTCACGATTTAACCGGTCTTTATGCCCGGTGGCGTGACCGCATTCATGCAGTAGAGTTGCATAGTAGTCGTCAGCTGTATTGAATTTTTTGAAATCCGGCATCACAATGCAATCTTTTCTCGGCATATAACAAGCACGATCTTGTGCCTTGTTATACAGCTGCATACCCATTTTGTTAGGTAATACATCTAAATCCGGACGAACTTGCATTTCTGAAGATTTTTCCGGTTCAGGAAATTCCTCATAGTATTTTTCTAAACCTTCACACTGTTCAATATTAAACACGTGATGGCCACGAATAAATACAGATGACTTCATTTTCGGATCACCGTTTTCATCAAGTACAACGTTTCCGCTATCGTCTTTTTCTTCAAACATATTTTGTTTATAGAAAATAATAACCGTACTTTTTTCACCTGTGCGAACTTGACCGCCTAGATGATTTGCCCCTTGAAAAGTTACCCACTTGCGTTGAGTAAAGTTTTTTCTAATGGCGCTCATCCAAAGTAGAAGTACGTTGATCCCGGAGTATTGACGACCACTTTCACCGTTGCATGGAATAGCCATTTGTGGCCATCCACTATCCCAAGGTTTTTGCCATGGCATCACACCTTGTTCTAATGCTTCGAGAATTTGGTCTGTAATTTGTTGGTATAAATCTTTGGCAGGTTGAGTTCTTTTTTTCATGGTTGTTCTCCAATAAAAAAAGGGAACAACCCCCCGAATGGGAAATTGCTCCCAGCCGGGTAAAAGAAAACCTTGAACACGCCAATGGCATGATCAAGGTTTGTTGTAAAGGTTGCAGGTATTAATTCAGTTATGAATTAACACCAAGGGAATGTGTTTTCTTACTTTGTGCTTTTTGCTCTTGTTGGTGTTTTAATGATCGCACGCCAATAAAAGCAACTGTTCCCATAAAAAACAGTACAAAGACAATTGCAAAGAGGAACCCATTCCAGTTTAACGTAATATTCATACGTTACGCTCCGTCTGTCTCCATTAAGTTGTTGCAATATTTAGCTAACAACACACCACAGAACCAAGCTATTCCGCCAAATATCATAATGATAATGGCAAGAAGTAGCGGAATATTGTCATTCTGAACAAACATTGCGACAAACGCAATACCTAAGATGTAAGTGCCGATTTTACGAAAATCTTCAGAAACCAGCAGCATTGTTTTTTTGTCCCAATTGGAACTAACAAGCTTGAGTAAACGCTTCATCATGTTTACCCCCTTACACTTAACAAATCTTTACGGTTTGCGTATGGCGAAACTGTAAAGAAGTGATATTTCTGTCCGTATTGACTAGGGATATTCACCATAATACGAGTAGAAGATACATCTTTTCCTCGATTTTCCCAGGCATTTAATGCTTGAGTGCGAACTTCCTCTATTAGAGATTCTGAGTCATTATGTTTGGCTAAATAAGCTAAACAACTGTTATGTAATGTCACTTTCATAAGTTTTCTCCTACAACAAGGGAAACCTTTACCTCTAAGGGTAAAAATTCCCCTTAGGGTTGAAAATGAATAGCCTATGCAATGTTAATGCATAAGATAGTAAAGAGTACCCACTGTACCAACAATACCGACAATCAAAAATAAAATGCTAAATAACGTTGTTCGTTTTAACCACGTTCTTTGCACATCATCAATAATTGCCTCATATTCTTCTGCTTGGCTATCTAGCATCATTTGTAATTCGCAAAGCCGACGAGCTTCTTCGTCTTCAATGCTTTGATTGATACCAGATGTCACTTGTTTGTATTTATCGGTTGCTTTGTTTTTAGCTGCAACGAAAAAACGGCCCAAGTGTTTTCCCACACGAAATGAAAATGTTGGAGTTTCAAGAGGGTTACTTGATGGAACATCATAGTGTTCCAATTGAGTGGATGAGGACATAGTCATTCTCCTAATATGAAATAAAAAATTCCTTGGAAAAATGACATGCCCGAAGGGAATCATTTTCCCTCGGAAGGTCTTTAAGGTGGCATTCCTACGATTTCGTAGAGTATCCTTTCAGAATGCTGGATAACATTTTGGCTATGATTCTACTTGCACTAAGGCAAGGCGTTGCTTCTCAAGAATCGTGCAACTTATAAGAGCTGTTTGCACAGCGACTTATCAAGTCCAATCATACTTAATAAGGCTGTCGAATCTCTATTAAAAATTGTTTTTTGGAAATGGAGAATTTATCTCAAAATCAAAAAGAATTTTTTATATATTCCCCCCTGTCATTTCGTTAATGTTTCAACTATCCAATTTCATCGTAAGGGATGGTTATGTCTATAAAAAAATCACTGTTTCTTTTCGGTTTGTTACCACTATCAGTGTTCGCCCAGGGGCCGAATCCCATAATTACTGTTTATTCAACACAAGATTATCCAATTCTTCACGCAGAGCTTGCAAGCCAAGTGTATTTACTTGATCAGGTTGAGCAATGGGAGAATGTCATTAGTCAGCGATTGAGCGTAAATCCTAATGTGGCTGTTCAGCAAGCATCTCAGTTTTTTCAGTCTGCTGAATGGAAACAGTCTGAAGAGCAATTAAAGCGTTCTTATCAGGGACTTATAAGTGGTTGGCAAAATGGAATCAAGAAGGTGCCTGCAATTTTATTTCAATATCCGGGAAAAGAGGATAGTGTCATATATGGTGAAACCAATATTGCTCAGGCATTAAGTTTATGGCAACGAGAGATTACAAAAGAGGGGACAAGATGAAATTGAAAAAAATGACATTATCCGGGCTTTGTATTGCAATTGCGTTGACCAGTATTTCAGGGCAAGCTTCGGAGTCCGGTCAATCTTCTTTAAACACTGCATCGATTATGGCATCAAGCGCTTCCACAAGTTGTTTAGATTATAAGGTCGTTGGCACTTGTTTTTGGTTATTTTGTACAAAATTCGGCTGTAAAATCCGGACATCTACGAAAATAAAACACTATATTCCCGAGGTAGTGGTTTCAAGTTATAACCATCAGGCTCAAAATCCTTGGGTGGAAATGAATTTCCTTAGCAATGGGGTAAAAGGTGGAGATTATCAATCACCACGCAAAGACTATACACAAGCAACATTTAAAAATGTTGATGTAATCGGTCATCCGCAGGGAGCGATCAGTCAAATGCTTAATAGTACAGGGTATTACTGCAAAAGTCAGACAACGCCTTTTGTGCCTTATTACTTGAGTGGTTTGGACTTTTTAGCGTGGCGATTTGGTGTTCCTGAAATGGTTTATCCTGAAGCGCTTATTCCAGGTATGAGAGAAATTAGAGCAAATGGCGATACTTGGGGGAATATTTATCCAAGAGCGGGTACGGTAACGCAGGTGCATGATTATAAAGCCTCAGCTGTAACAGCGCATCGAGTAGCAGATGTTGTGACAAATACCTTTCAACCGCATGTATATATACCGATTGCGAAAAAAGATAATCAATCAAATGGTGAGTGGTTTCCTCCACCGGTGAAGGAAGGGGATGTTAAGACACATAAATGGCAACAGCTTCACCCGGTTACTTCACAGTCTTGTGCTATTTTCCCTGATAACCCGCCAAGCATGCTATCTGAAAATGGTAGTTATGCCTGGGCATTATGGCGTCCTTACAAGTGCTGTAAAAAACGCGGACAAACATTTTTGTATAGTATTGATTGGTCTAACTAATAAAGGAATTGAGTATGAAATTACATTACGCGCTGAAGGTATCCTATATCGCTATATCATGCGCAATCTTATCCTCAACCATGCCTGTATCAGCCTCGAATAGCAATCCGTTTGGATTTAATAAAGCCGATTCTATTTTGTCTGATAAGGTGTTTTATCAAATCGGGGGCGGTGTAGGTTATATGGCTCCCCCAAGTCGAGGTACGATTCCCGCAGCTGAATTTGGGATTGGCTGGAAAGCCAATTTGATGTGCGGTAATTTTGATATTAAAACGAGTATTAAAAATCAGTTAAATGGTTTAACTGAAGGTTTTAAAGACCTTTATAGTAACGTAATAGAATCAGCCACTGGGGCAGTTGCTAGTTTACCTGCAATGGTTATTCAACGAGCAAACCCTCAGCTGTACGATATTCTTACGAATGGTTTATATCAAGGTAAAATTGATTTTAATAGCTTAAAAACCAGCTGTGAAGAAATGTCTAAGAAGCTTGCAGACGCAACTTTAAATGGTCGTTGGTCTCAAAGTTCGGATATGGAATCCTATAAAGATATTACTTCAACCGAGCCAGATGCTACTCGAGCTAAAAAGAGATTAGAGGAATCTCAAGGTAAGGAAGGTAAAGAGTGGGTCGGGGGTAAAAAACGCGGTGGTCAAGGGCAAGAACCAATCAAAATTGTTGAGGATGTTGCAAAAGCTGGCTACAACATGCAAAACAAGCGTAATGTATTAGAGTCTGGTCGAATTTCCGGTAGTAGTTGTAGCGGATTACTTTGTCAAACTTGGGATAATCCTAAAGATATGACAGATTGGCTAACGAATGTGATTGGTGAGAAGCAATTAACTACTTGTAAAACAGATTGTGGTACTGCTAGTAGCTCTCGAGCTGGAGTGGGCTTAACACCTGAAATTGAAAAAGAAAATATTAAGACCGTAACTCAATTACAAAAAGCACTTAACATGAGCACTCCTTCTGTTGAAGTACTTGCAGAATTAAGTTCTACAACAGTTCCTGTAACTCGTGGCTTAATTGAGTCTTTACGAGAAGATCCCGATGCTCAAGTATTAGGGCAGCGTTTAGCCAGTGAAATTGCTGTAGCTAAAACAATGGAGAAAATGCTTCTTGCACGTCGAGCTGTTTTAACTGGCATGCGTGAGCCAAATGTGGCCAACAATAAAGATGCTCAAGAAGAGTTAGAAAAGATCCTCACTTTAATTGACCGAGAAATTGGTCAAATTAGAATGGAAATTGATTTGCAAAAATCACTTACCGGAAATTCCGCAGTTGCAATCCTACAAAATAAAGAGCTACGTGAATATAACACTGGAACCGGAAATGTTACACGTGACAGTGTAGATAAACGGATTAGCGATTTAGCTAATGGTACGAATAGCAATACTGCTGAATTGGCAGATGCTGACAATATCAATATCCCTCGTAACAATGTCACTTTAGAAGTGCCTCAGATGTCAAACTCCCTGTCTTACACAGGGACTGGCGGTACATCCGGAAATAGTAGAGGTAACACTTCTTATTCATCAGTTCCAGCAATTAAAGGGACTGCACTTGATCAAGCTACAGGGTTGTTGAAGAAATTTGAAGGGTTTAGTGATAAAGCATATTGGGATGTCAATGCTTATCGCACTGGATATGGTTCAGATACTATCACAAAAGCGGATGGTACAATTGTCAAAGTAACGAAAGATACTGTAGTTAGTCGCGCTGACGCAGAGCGTGATTTAGCACGTCGAACACAAGAATTTGCAAATAGAGCGAGAAATAACGTATCATCTTCAACATGGGATAAGTTACCGCCAAATGCCCAAGCCGCATTAACATCTTATGCCTATAACTATGGCTCATTAACAAAAGATGTGATTGCTGCAGCCCAGGCATCTGCGCAATCAGGCGATATGAACGCACTAGCAAATGCAGTAAGAAATCGTCAAAACAATAATAATAGTGTAAATGCTAAACGTCGTAACCAAGAAGCAGATTACATTTTAGGAAAATAAATAAAGGATATTTTTATGAAAAAATTACTCACTATTGGAGCGGTAGCTATGTTTGCAACGCCAGCTTTTGCAGCTAATAATATTTTTTCTTGTACAGCAGAGAACGGAAGCCCGGTGTCTGTAACAAAAAATGGTTCAGATTATGAATTCACTTATGGCCAGGTTTCTTTTAAAAATCCGGTAAAACAAGTTTTTGCTAATCAGGATTCTTATGTAGCTACTGGTTCAGGATTTATTACTAGCTCATTAGAAATGAGAAATAATGGCACAAGTTACACGATTCAATTTGTGCAACCACACAATAGTAACAGTATTGAAGAGCCAATGCTTTATATCACCAATGGCAGTAAAATGGATACGGTGAGCTGTAAAGCGGGTAGTGCAACTCAAAACTTTGAACGTCGCAGTATGAAAGCTTCATAAGCGTAAATAGAGATAAAATAAGCGGGATTTTCCCGCTTATTTTTTTAGTGGTATTCACTATTTTTAAAGATTTGTATTAAATTATTTAAAATCTCCTGTTCACATTCATTTCCGTTAATGATGTTCAGTTCATCATCAAGATGAGTAAGCATTTCATCAATTCCTAATTCATTAAGCGCTACTTCGTTTAAACTGACCAGCCATTTTTTAAAACTAACTTTCATATCCCCCCCTATTTGAGCTATTTATTTGCGTTGTGTTATCAAGATACATTGAGGAGATAGGGGTCGTTTGCGGGAGAGGGCGAAATCCTACGCTAAGGCTTTGGCCAACGATATTCTCCGGTAAGATTGATGTGTTCCCAGGGGATAGGAGAAGTCGCTTGATATCTAGTATGACGTCTGTCGCACCTGCTTGATCGCGGCCGCGATAGCTAGATCGCGTTGCTCCTCTTCTCCATCCGCGTTCCAAGCTGCGGAAAGGCACCCATAAGCGTACGCCTGGTCGAGCAGGCGACGCGGATCGACGTCCAGCGCACGAGAGAATGCGTCCGCCATCTGTGCAATGCGTCTAGGATCGAGACAAAGGTCGTCTCTGTCAGCCGGATCGTAGAACATATTGGCGGCGCCAAAGCCCACTTCACCGACCAGACCGACGGGATCTATCACCAGCCAGCCGCGACTGGAGAACATGATGTTTTCATGATGCAGATCGCCATGTAGCCCACGCAGTTCCGAGGCATTGCTCATCATTTGATCGGCTATAATCGCCGCGTGGACGTAGTCAGTTTGACAACCTGCGTTTTGATCATCGCGCGCCCGCTGAAACAAAGCTGCAAAGCGATCCCGGATCGGGAGAAGGGCAGAAGGCAGGGGTTCCTCAGATGCGGCATACAGCTTCGCCATTAGTTCCGCTGCAATTTCGGTCGCCTGGTAGTCGCCGTGCTCGGCAACGATGTGAGAGAGCATTCGCTCCCCGGCATATTCGAGCAACATCAGATTGTTCTCACGACCGAGCAACCGGACTGCTCCCCTCCCATTGCGCCATACCAGATAGTCGGCCCCGCGCAGTTCATCAGCAATGTCTTCTATAGGTTTCAATCCCTTGACGATTGCAGGAGTCCCGTCTGGCAATGAAACTTTCCAAACGAGGCTGGAAAAGGTGTCCGCAATGAGAACAGGTTGCGAAACGTGCCAATGAGCAGGAAAAACAGGCGGCATGAACATCAACCCCAAGTCAGAGGGTCCAATCGCAGATAGAAGGCAAGGCGTTCGCGGTCGGGGGCTTCGATCCCCAATACATTGAATAGGACAGCGAAGGCGCGCTCTGCTTCATCTGGCGCTGCCCAGTTCTCTTCGGCGTTAGCAATCATGAGTGCCAAATCGGCATAGCGATCTGCTGTTCCGAGCCGCCCAAGGTCGATCAGACCCGTGCATTGAAGAGTTTTAGGGTCCACCATGAAGTTCGGCATGCAGGGATCACCATGGCAAACAACCATATCGGTGCGCTCTTGGTCGAGCCGCACCGGTAGCTCTCGTTCGACACGAGCCAAAAGATCGAGCTGCGGCGTACTCTTGTCCTCGTCCGGTAAGAAGTCGGGATTGACGGCATTGCGGGACACCACATCAACGGCGCGTCCGAACATTCGCGACAGCCTGCGCTCAAACGGACATTGATCAACCGATAGGCTGTGAACAGCGCCAAGTTGCTGCCCCATTGACGGCCACGCTTTGAGCAAATCCGCTCCAGACAGATCAGCCGCCGGTACTCCCGGAATTGCCGTTATCACCAAGCATGCACCCTCCTGTTCCTCCTGCCAGTTGATCACCTCGGGGCAAGCCACACCTCGACCTTTGAGCCAAATGAGGCGGTCACGCTCTCCAGCGAGCTCACCGCGGCGGGAAGCAGGTGCGATTTTCGCGAAGGCATGCCCGTCACCACGTCGAAAAACAAAATCACCAGATTCTCCGCCTCTGACAGGCAACCAGTCAGAATGCGATTTACCAAAAAAAATATTAGTTCGATTCAATGGAGGTTCCTTCAGTTTTCTGATGAAGCGCGAATATAGAGAAATATCCCGAATGTGCAGTTAACGAATTCTTGCGGTTTCTTTCAGCGCCGCCAATACCGCCAGCCCGTCGCGCAAGGGGCGCGGCTCGTGTGTGCGGATGAAGTCAGCTCCACCTGCGGCGGCGGCAAGCTCTGCAGCGAGTGTCGCGGCCCCGACATCCCCCGGACCACGGCCTGTGAGCGCGCGCAGAAAGGATTTGCGCGAAACAGACAGAAGCACCGGCAAATCGAAGCGCAGCCGCAATTCATCGAACCGCGCCAGCACCGAGAGCGAGGTTTCGGGAGCAGCCCCCAGAAAAAACCCCATGCCGGGATCAAGGACAAGGCGGTTGCGTTTGATACCGGCACCCGTCAGCGCCGCGATGCGCGCGTCAAAGAACGCCGCAATGTGATCCATGATGTCGCCAGCGGGTGCCTCGCGCCGATCTGCCTGCCCGTCTTGCACCGAATGCATAACGACGAGTTTGGCAGATGATTTCGCCAATTGCGGATAGAACGCAGCGTCTGGAAAACCGCGAATATCATTGAGATAGGCCACACCACGCGACAAGGCATAGGCTTGCGTCGCGGGTTGATAACTGTCGAGCGAGACGGGAATGCCATCTGCCTTGAGCGCGTCCAGCACCGGCGCGATACGCGCGATTTCTGTGTCGGACGAAACAGGCGCGGCGTCGGGATTGCTGGATGCCGGACCGAGGTCGATCACATCTGCCCCCTCGGCCATCAGCTTACGCGCCTGCGCAATGGCTGCGTCTGGCGCCAGATACCGGCCTCCATCGGAGAAACTGTCCGAGGTTATGTTGACGATGCCGAAAATGATGAGCGATTTATTCATGGGGGCTTCTATAATAATAATAATCGAGCATGAGTCTCATACGGATGCTCGGGTCGAAAGGGAATCCCCAGGCGAGTAACCTGTTTGCGGTGATCCATTAGCTGCAGGAGCAGAATAGCATACATCTGGAAGCAAAGCAAGGAAAGCGGCCTATGGAGCTGTGCGGCAGCGCTCAGTAGGCAATTTTTCAAAATATTGTTAAGCCTTTTCTGAGCATGGTATTTTTCATGGTATTACCAATTAGCAGGAAAATAAGCCATTGAATATAAAAGATAAAAATGTCTTGTTTACAATAGAGTGGGGGGGGTCAGCCTGCCGCCTTGGGCCGGGTGATGTCGTACTTGCCCGCCGCGAACTCGGTTACCGTCCAGCCCAGCGCGACCAGCTCCGGCAACGCCTCGCGCACCCGCTGGCGGCGCTTGCGCATGGTCGAACCACTGGCCTCTGACGGCCAGACATAGCCGCACAAGGTATCTATGGAAGCCTTGCCGGTTTTGCCGGGGTCGATCCAGCCACACAGCCGCTGGTGCAGCAGGCGGGCGGTTTCGCTGTCCAGCGCCCGCACCTCGTCCATGCTGATGCGCACATGCTGGCCGCCACCCATGACGGCCTGCGCGATCAAGGGGTTCAGGGCCACGTACAGGCGCCCGTCCGCCTCGTCGCTGGCGTACTCCGACAGCAGCCGAAACCCCTGCCGCTTGCGGCCATTCTGGGCGATGATGGATACCTTCCAAAGGCGCTCGATGCAGTCCTGTATGTGCTTGAGCGCCCCACCACTATCGACCTCTGCCCCGATTTCCTTTGCCAGCGCCCGATAGCTACCTTTGACCACCATGGCATCAGCGGTGACGGCCTCCCACTTGGGTTCCAGGAACAGCCGGAGCTGCCGTCCGCCTTCGGTCTTGGGTTCCGGGCCAAGCACTAGGCCATTAGGCCCAGCCATGGCCACCAGCCCTTGCAGGATGCGCAGATCATCAGCGCCCAGCGGCTCCGGGCCGCTGAACTCGATCCGCTTGCCGTCGCCGTAGTCATACGTCACGTCCAGCTTGCTGCGCTTGCGCTCGCCCCGCTTGAGGGCACGGAACAGGCCGGGGGCCAGACAGTGCGCCGGGTCGTGCCGGACGTGGCTGAGGCTGTGCTTGTTCTTAGGCTTCACCACGGGGCACCCCCTTGCTCTTGCGCTGCCTCTCCAGCACGGCGGGCTTGAGCACCCCGCCGTCATGCCGCCTGAACCACCGATCAGCGAACGGTGCGCCATAGTTGGCCTTGCTCACACCGAAGCGGACGAAGAACCGGCGCTGGTCGTCGTCCACACCCCATTCCTCGGCCTCGGCGCTGGTCATGCTCGACAGGTAGGACTGCCAGCGGATGTTATCGACCAGTACCGAGCTGCCCCGGCTGGCCTGCTGCTGGTCGCCTGCGCCCATCATGGCCGCGCCCTTGCTGGCATGGTGCAGGAACACGATAGAGCACCCGGTATCGGCGGCGATGGCCTCCATGCGACCGATGACCTGGGCCATGGGGCCGCTGGCGTTTTCTTCCTCGATGTGGAACCGGCGCAGCGTGTCCAGCACCATCAGGCGGCGGCCCTCGGCGGCGCGCTTGAGGCCGTCGAACCACTCCGGGGCCATGATTTTGGCCAAGGTGAACAGCAGCGAGTGGCCGGAGGATCGGCTCATGGCGGCAATGGATGCGTACCTTGAACGCGACCACGACCGCGCCTTGTTCGGTCTGCCGCCTTCCGCTACGCTCCAGTTGCCCGACTAAAAAAGGGAACGAAAAGCCAGTTTTCATTCCCTTTTTCAGTCCTATATTTGGTTCTCATATTCTGATAAATCTTGATATGAATTAGGTTTTTGATACAACCTACGAGCATATTCACGACCACCGTCAATGGATAAATTTCCGCACTTACAGGTTTTAAAATCGTGTGAATATTCAGAAGTAATCACATCATTACAAAGTAAACATTTTGCTCGATTTATTATTAGTTTTTTCATTAAATCTACTCAACAAAATCTATCTGATTTTTTGGTATTTCAACCAATTCATATTGCGATAATTTGTAACCTCTTTTTTTCAATTCAGCCCAAATGTCTCGCTCTTTCCCAAACTTTGATTTATGGCTTTGATTGACCGCTAAAAACTTCGCATAAAAAACTAAATCTTCTAACGTAACATCAGCTAAATCACTATAAAAATCATCTAGTATTTTTAGGCAATCTTTGATATAAAAAAGGGCGCTTATTCTTGGAAAAATAAGCACCCATAATGACAACATAGAGGAATATTAAAGGTATTTTTTAAAGCTCGCTGCCGTTACACAGATGGATAGGCCAAATAGAAATGCAGCTGGCACCAAAATTATATTCGGGTAAATAGAAATTGGGATAGAAAGATACAATACCCATGCCGACAACATAATCGGGCCAATTAATCGACGTGCATGATGATAAAGAAAACTAGACTCTCTGCCCGCACCAAATTTACGACGGTCACGCATCATTAACCCTTCAGTAAAGCCCGCAAATGCGGCTAACAAAAAGAGTGGGGAAGTAAAAACAATCACTACAAGTCGAATAACAAAGGTGATAAAAACATAAATCACTGACTCAATATAAGCTCGCCCATAATGATACACCCACAAACCTACGCCACTATGCTCACGAGGGTTGGCTAACCAATCTTTTACACCTGTTTTCACAAAAAGCCATTCATGTAATGACAAAATAAGACCTTCAGCCAGCTCTTTTGGAGAATGATAGAAAAGACCTCTCGTTAGACTATCAGATAGCCATCCAAGTTCAGTTAGCATCATTTTTTGACTGTGTAAATGACCTTCTTCAGGCCATAAAAATGCAATACCTAACCATTCAAGAATAATGCTCAAAATCAGGGAGCCCAATAAGGCGGCTAATACCGCATTAATGTAGTAAAAAAGACCCTTTTTCTTTTTTTTGACTTGTTGTTCTGCCATTACTGTAATGTTCCCGCTGGAGATAATTTACAGTGAAAGAAAAGATAACCTTTTACTTCACCGTCTAAAAAAATTTGAATTGCCTGGATGCCATTTTCAGATTTTTTTACATCATTAGCCGTCCAAAGTGAGATGCCTTTATTTACATACTTTTTCGCAAATTCATGTGTGGTATAACGCTGATTATTCCAATCTTCCAAATAAGGTAAAAAGTAATTAAGTAATTCATCAGCGTTTTCCAGCCCACAAGAACAGCTAGTGACTGAATTGAAATCTACGCTCATATCCGGAATATCAAGCAAGTTCATATCCGGCTGATTAATTATCTGTGTCATCAAAATCATCCTCATCTGTATCATCATTCTGATCAATATCTTCATCTTCCATATCTTCAGCAACTGGAGCTTCAACATCCCCGAAAAGCATTTCTTCTCCTGCGTGTGAAGGTGCTCGATTTAATGACATTGACTGAAAAGCGGTTGCTATATCTTGACTTGGCGCATAATCAGAAAATGCAGATTGCCACCAATTTGGAGAAATATGGTAGTTTTTGCGCATATAAGCCGTCAATTCTTGAAGCGACTCCGGCATCACATCATCTTTATCAACCGCAGGTAAAGGCATTCTTAATTTATAAAGCGTACTTCCCTCAAGAAGGGCAAATGCCTGACCTTTTGGTAGATTTGTAATATGTGCTGGCGATAACATTGGCACCATTTTTTCAGAAATACGTTCACCAGTATTAGAAGTAAACGCCTTGCCATCATCCGGATTGCTGTTATCTGTCGTACTTGATGTCACCATGCTTTGATAAATTGTGACATCGTTGAGCTGACGCGTTAAAAACTCTGCAGTGGCCGGCTCTTTTACCCGGAACATTAAAAGTGTATTGAAGTTGCCTGTTGTTTGTCCCGTTTTCGCTTTACTTCCAATACGAGCTTCAATATCTGAAAGTGTTTGAGTATAGGCTGTTACCTGCATTCCAGCACCACGACCTTTATTGATTAACGGGATAAATTCATCACCCATCAATTCATTAAACTCATCGCAATGAAGGTTGATTTTAGGCGGTTTGCTTTTAGTTTTAAATGCATCCGGCAACCCCTCATCTACGCCAAATTTATAAATATGACCAGCCATTGATACCAAATCAGCAAACATACTATTACCCACAGCTGCAGCGACAGTCGCATCAGATAGTGCATCTAAACCAACGTAAACAATCCCTCTTTTACGAATAATAGATTCCCAATCAAAGATAGGGCGCTCATCATGAATATCGGTATAATCAGGTGAAAGAAGCTCAGCGGTTTTACCTGTAGTGAGTTTTTCAAGTAACGGTAAAAGTGATGCCACAATTTTATCAAAATAGGTTTTATCGTAACGTACCGCACTTGATAACCCTTCAAGTACCGGGTCAAAAATTTTATTCTCTAAAATATATTGGTTAATAACAGCAATAAGCGGTCTATCTTTCATCGAGAACGGTAAATTTTTTACATCTAAGTTAGCCGCAACCGAAGCCAAAGTTGGCCATATTTTCTTATCGACGGCATCAAAATGAAGTTTGGCGTAATCTAAGAAAAGTGCATCAATATTTTGCACAAAACGCGAGATTTGCACATAGTCCGGGCGTTTTCCCATTTCAACCAATGCACGGGAGACAATATTCACAAAACGCCACGCAAACTCTTTAAATGCTGCGCTATTTCCCGCACCACTTAATTGCCCGGAAATACGTCCTGCTACCTCTGAAATTCGACCAAATCGACCAACAGGGTTATAACGAGCAGATATTTCCGGATGCCCTAAATGGAATACATAAAATTCATTTTCACGCCCAGCACGTTTTGCTTCTGCATACATTCGTTTTAACATATCCGGGTCGCCTTTCGGATCAAAAAAGACAACCACTTCACGCTCTTCAGGTGTTTTACCTCGATGTATATCTTGTGTAACAAGCACTTCAGCAAAACGCGTTTTCCCTACGCCAGTTGTACCAAATACTAAGGTATGACCGCCACGGTCGCCTAACGGAAGCATAATATCGCGTTCATTCGGCTCCACACCATGCATCACCGGAATGCCGCCAACTGGCGGTAGCGGTCTGACTGGATTTAATGGAGAGTCCATTGAAGTGAGTCTAGATAACCAATTATCATGCACTTTTTCATAATCACGAGCGGCTTTAAACCACTTCCCATTTTTCCAATAAATTTGCCCATTTGCAGAGAAACAGTCATAAAGACGTTGCGTATGCTTTGGCTCCCATTCAAAGCCTCGTCCTAAGAACAAGGCTTTTTTACTTACTGGAATTTGACGACTGGTCAAAGCATAGTGAGGGAGTCTGCGTAAATTTCGGTGATAGCGTACAATTTCCATGCCTTGACGAAAACGCATAACCCCCATACCTGCGAAAGCGGCCCCTAATCCATATCCAATAAGAGGATTTAATGCGAGCGACCAAGGCGCACCGCAACAAACAAAAGCACAAGTACCATGGACGGCAGCTGGAAAAAATTCAACAGGCGGTCTAAGTAAACCTTCTAATACATGTTTTTGACTCATTGCGACAATCCTTCTGAAGTCAATAAAGCAGGGTAGTGAGCAAGATTCAATCTTGAAGCTAAGTCATCCCCTGGCGTTGGCATTAAGGTTAAATCAGGTGCTAATTGGCGTAACTCGCTTAATTCGTTTGTTGTTTTAACACTTACCACAAGTCCCATTGCACCAATTTTTTTAAGGTAATTATAATTAGCGTGTAGCCAATTTTTAGATAAGTTATCTGTTCCAATAAGAAAAATAGGCAACATTCCAGGAAGATTCATTCTGACTGGTTGTATTTGGCCCGGTGTCATTCTATGTGAGATAACAGGTAAAATATCCGCTTCAGTCAATGTTGAAGGAACGCTATTAGGGTAGGCTTGAACCATTGATTCATCCGGTTGTAATGCTTCATAAAAACGGACTGCACTTTCTCCGCCAAAATCACCAATAACTTTTAATTCAGCTTGCGCCTGAACTACTGCTCCTAAGCAGACCAAAGAGAGGAAAAAGGATTTGTACTGCATAATTCTGTTCTCGTATTAATTGGTTGGATTTTGCCAACGAATAGCTTGTTGATTTGTTTGATTTGAGGCTGGCTCAACCCAACGCATAGCGGTTTCTGTTGGAGAAACCCAATGTAAATTGGCTGGTAATGGTTTATTCTCAATTTGATAACGTGGTGATACTGAAGGGCGCTGGAAGTTAGCTATTTGTTTACTGACATTAAAACGCTCACTTTGATAAACAAGAAAGCCTTGCACCGACATTCCTTTTTTCATTCCATTGCGTTTCATGTTAAGAATATCCTCACGAGTTGCTCTACCTTGTAGCGCTCGATGTAACCCATCTATACCAATATTGTGAGCAAGATATAAATTTTCATGGGATGGTTTTATACCTCGCTCAAAAAACTGATTAATATGCCATCTAGCTAAAAGTGCGGTTGCTAGAGTGTTAAGTTGATTGTTTTTTCTAGGGTCGAAAGGTGTATCACGATTGTAACGAGTGATTTGAGTCATACCTAAGGCTCGCCCCTCATCTGTTGTGGCAAGCCAATTCCAGGTGCCCCGGGTAAATTGCCCCACACCGGTTGCCCCGGTTGGGGAAACATTTCCATACCACCCATCTTCAATTTTTACTAACCCACGTAGCATCGCTTCATCGACCTGGTAGCGATTAGATGCATCTTTAATATAGCCATCAATATCAGTTCCAAAGCCATTAAATGCAACGGAGTGAGTCGCAACGCCAAGACCGATTAAGCTAAATACGATTTTTAATAGACGATTTGTTGCCATTGCCCATCCTGTTGAATTTGGAATGCAGCAGGCATTTTGCCATCTGCATACTGTAACCAGGCTCCATTATCATGATTAAGGGTAATTAATTTTCTATTCACTTTATTTGGGTCGATGTTATGTTTTTTCGCCCAATTATAGATTTGCTCATTATTCTTCACGCCAACAAAATAAATATCTATAGGCGTTTTATCATTCACATATTGCAGTACACGATCAGCATTCGTTTCACATTTGTCACAATTTTCTAGGCGAGTAAAATAAATCACCCGTCCAAACCGCTCTGAAATATGAGGTTCAACCTTAAATGGTTGCTCATTTGGATACATTTCAGCAAATACGCGATCATAAGTGCGTTGGAACTGCAGCTCTCGCTCCATGCGGTCGTGCATTTTTTTTGCCAGTAGTCGAGCATAACGCTCTCTTTCCTGCTCATTTCGAGACTCCACACCAAGCGAGGTTAAAGGGTCAAGACCTGGCGACCATATACCACGAGCACCTTGATTAAGCTCTTGGTAGCGTTGCCATTCTTGCTCAGTTAAACCCCACTCCTGAGACTTAGCTAATAACTCTTGTTGATTTAATTTATTTGTCACCAAGTTTTGCTGGTTTAAGGATTGAGTAGCCAGCGTATTCGCTGCTGTGACATCAGCAAATACAGCAGTAGAAAACATCCCTAATATCATCGCCACATAGGATATTTTTTTAACATGATTCATTGCTTATTCCTCGATGATTTCTGTTGTGGTTGTTGTCGTTGTTGTGGTTTCTACTTTCGGCTTTTCCCCTGTAGCACGTTCCGGTACAGCTGGGCGTAATTTAAAACAAACGGTACGAGAAACGTCATTGATAGTAATTTCATAAGCCGGCCCTGCTAACATTTGAAGGGCATCACGTAAAGCCATCGGGCCAAATTGATAATGTACTTTTGGTAATGGACGGGAATAAAGCGTAGAAAGTGTTGGTTCATTCTGACCAAAGCCATGGCAAAGTGAAAGGCCTGTATCTTTTAACGTCGTGCGTAATCCCTGCTCAACGGTTGCCGTTAAGGCTCGTTTCTTTTTACCTAACATGTTGACAGTGACACTTTGGTCTAGAAGGTATTTTTGACCTTCTTCCGGAGAGAAATTAATTAAAGTGTATCGACCTTCACGTAACACTTCTGTACGTTCAGGCTGATAGTCTGTGTAAATATCCGGACGAACAATTCTATCTTCCGGTTGTAAAACTTGATGCTGACCTTGTTGAATATTTGGATTTTCTAGTGCTTGTTGCTCATCGGCTGTTTGTTGTTTATGTGCACAACCTGAAAGCACAACCAATGCAAAAGTGGTTAATAGAATTTTTTTCATGATGAGGCTCCAATTAAGGTATTTAAATAATGCCTTAATATGGATAACTCTCACCTGAATTTGAATAATTTATTCTTCTTGAAGTAAAGATAGAAAAATTAGCTGAGAAAAATATATTTAACGCCAACAATAATTGTTAAGTGCACCGGGTAAAAAAGATAAAAGAAAAGCTTAGGCATTCGAGAGATTGAGAGATTACATTGGCGAAGGCCTTTAGGGTGAAGAATAAATATCATTGTACCGACCACAACAGTTACAACACTGATTGTTTCAACAATAGTTTCCCCGAAATTATCAATAAAACTATGATTGACGAAAAGTGCGAGCAATACACAGGTTGGCATCGTAATAAGACGATATTGAGTATCTTTTGTTTGCAAAAAGAGATAACAACCAATGCAATATAAAAGCCCAGGTAAACCATAATCAGAGAGTGCGGAAAGAATAATAAAAAAGCCCAATCCAAAAAACATGACCCAGCTATTTAAGTCTTGACGGTTTTTATATACCCATATTACCCCGATTACAGATAAAAACTGAAATAGGACATTTAAACGGTCATAATTAGGCTCGAAAAGCGTAAAACTGATTTCAGATAAAAATGCGGTTGCTATCATCCAAGTGAAATAACTTTTAAAGTTCACTTTATCTCGAGATAAATTAAGTGCGATGATAAATCCAAACGCCACGTAGGAAAATCGCCCTATCACCCGACACCAGGATAGAGCAGGGTAAGCATTTGAAAAAGCCACACCAATGTGATCGATAATCATCGTGATAAGAGCTAACCATTTTAAGCATTCAGTTTGAGAAGAGGTTAAATAAGGCATCGTTATACTATTAAAAAGAGTTTTATTTATCATACCCTAAAAAGGAAAAGCCTATCTACTTTATGTAGATAGGCTTTCAAGGTAAATAGATTAATATTCATATCCGAGCATAATCGTTGTAGAGCTACGATCTGCTTCAGTGATGATAAAAACACTTTCCCCATCAATAAAATGCTGGCTCACAATGCGTTTATCCTTCTCTACGGCATGATCGTTTTCAATCCAATCTTCAACGCTGGTAGCACCCCAATCATAACTTAATTGTTTTTCAATTAAGCGATGAATGGTTGGCATTCCCAATAACTGTTTAGCGCAGATAGTACACGAAACATCCCCTAACTTAAGTGGTGTTCTTTTTGATTGATATATATCCCAATCAAAGTGCTGATGAATCCCCTAATGATTTTTATCAAAATCATTAAGTTAAGGTAGATACACATCTTGTCATATGATCAAATGGTTTCGCCAAAAATCAATAATCAGACAACAAAATGTGCGAACTCGATATTTTACACGACTCTCTTTACCAATTCTGCCCCGAATTAC